>Ga0187893_10000238_pt1 | contig 139529 bp, 122 predicted proteins | sample MA1701074metaG_FD_139574 | JGI IMG/M metagenome (GOLD analysis project Ga0187893, IMG submission 139574) | White microbial mat communities from a basaltic lava cave in the Kipuka Kanohina Cave System on the Island of Hawaii, USA - MA170107-4 metaG ...
ACGCCCACCGTCCCACATGCGCGCCTCTCGCGTCATAGGTCTTCGCTCTGTACCTGAACCGATTACCATGCTGGTCGGTTCGCTTCGACCTCTTGTAATCGAGGTCTATTGCAACGACTCCCAGCGACGCAAGTGCATAAAGCTCATTCGGCTCAGACACCCCGTTGTGGTTTGTGTCCTTCCACAGACGCAAAGATGAAAAGACCGCATCGAGACGGCTAATCCTCCCGTCCCGGTTTCCTCCCTGTTCGAATCTGTCATATTCGGCAAGCGCGATGAATCCGTTCGGAGTGGGAGAAGGAGGTTGAGGAGTAAAGTTGCCAAACAATTCCTGACCGTTGTCGATGAGACCGTTGCCATCTCGATCCAGAGCAAGCCACGAATCATCTGAACCGGCAGCCGTCCAAGAGAGTTGTTCCGCGGTCCCATCTCCATTGATGTCGAACAGTACTCCGCCTGCCGCGCTGGTGAGGCCGAATCCGTTGCCCTGAGTGTCTATCACTATAGGACTTTGATAACCGCACTGGCAATTCTCACAATCCCAAGGCTCGGAGGGAGGGCATTCGGGTATGATGAAATCGCTGCAACATCCATCCCCGCCACCGCCACCCCCGCCCTCACCGATACACCCGTGGGATGTCCTATGGATGTGTTGTATGCCGGTCGCTTCGGTACAACGATGGAATGCCAGATAATTAGAGCAGAGAGGGAAGGAGCATGAGACAGGGATATAAAGCACTGAGGCTTCAGATGTCGTTTGCTGAAAGACCCCTCCACCTGCTTGAGGAGGATCATAGTAAGGCCAGCACTCATAGAGAACAGTGCTTCCACAGCAACTCTGCTGACCATAAAGGCAGGCACCGCTGTCAGATACCTTAAAGTCGTCTATAGAATAGCCATCAGGCCAAGTTATGTCGTAGTAGACATTCTTACGCATGCTTGGGAAGGCCGGCGTACATGGCACATTGGATTCTCGGTCTTGTACCCAAGCAGGGCAGTCACCTTGCCCGCGAACATTATCCCCTACCCTGACTAGCAGAGTGTATAGCAACAGCAAAAAGATCAACCTGAGTTTCATATATTTCCCTGATGTGCTGCGATTGAAGGTATGATTATTGCTGAAATCTAGTTACTAACAGTTTTGCGTTCAAAGCTTGCTCAGTGTTTTTGCATAGCCTTGCGCAAGCCTGTTCAATTTTCTTTGAAACTCTTGGGCTTGCCCCTTATCTGTAGGGATACTGAACCCGGCTTGACTCTGTATGAGGGTTTTAATCTTCCTAAGAAAGAATGATCTTTCATCTTGAATTGCGAATTTGACAATCGGTGAAAGCGTCTCCACATCCTCAGTAGGAACTCCTATATCGTGTTCCATCTCTGCGATCCTTGCCGGTATTTCAGCCATCGGTGATTTTAATGCTCGCTCCAATAAGCGAATGTTATGCTGTCTTTGGATCCTTCTTCCTAGCCGATATTGTTTGATTTCTTTAACATAATGGGGGACACCGTCTGTAGTTTTGTCATCGAATATTACAGCAAGAACCTTTATGCCTTCTGTTTCTATACCCTTTTGGAATGGATAAATCTCTTCGCGGATTCCTCCTGGTAAAATAACATTTCCCTCATCGTCTCCGGCGAGAAGTTCCGTCTGAATTGTGCCAATTCCTACACTTATTTCATAGCCGGTGATCGTTTTTTCATAGTCATTCCTTAAAATCAAACTAAGATCACCAGCAACTTTCTTTATGCTAACAATAGTTAGACCTTTAGATTCGTTTTCTATTCTAATGTCCTCTATTCTAAATTGTGTATATAGTTCTTCGGTATTCCCCCTTTGACTTTTTTGTGCCGGTTTCTTCCCTGTAGTGATGAAAGCTATGCAGGCTAGAGCAACGATAAAAACCAGAAAGCGGGGGTTGAAAAAGGTGGCTCTGTATTTCATATCTCTCTCCTTGCGAGGAAGAACAAATAACAATTATCAATTGAGGCAGGATTCTTAGCGGCACAAGAACTGTCTATCACAATGAACTTTTACTCGAACGCCTGCGACTATATCAAAACCAAACTTGTTATACAAACTATCCTGCGTTAAATGTAACATCTATCCCCTCCCCCCCTCCCGCGGAAACAGTGGTTTCTCTTCCCGGCAATCTGTTCCTATGGCCGAATTCTTTCTACGGCCTTGCATCGCGTATTTGACAAACATCTGAATGGAAAATAAAATCGGCCACGACTTCATCAAGGGAGGATCGAATGGCTCGCGCACGTTTCATTTTCGCTTCGATATTGATCTGCGGCGTAGTGATGATCGCCGCTGCACAGCAGCGACCTTTGATCACGGAAGACGTCGATATAATCAAACCGGGCTTGATCAGAATAGAGACCGGAATAGAGTTTCTTCAGGATCAGAAATTCACGCTCTCAGGCTTGCGCGGCGATCTTACGAAACTCGCCGACACGCGGCTCAGTTTCGGTCTCGCGCCCAATGTCGAATTTCAGATCGAATGGACGATTCAGAATTTTCTCTCCATCAACGGGCGCTCATCTTCCGCCGTTCCCCTCAAACTGGGAGCAAACGAGACGGACGCAAACGATGTGGGCGATGTCACGCTCTGGATGAAAATGAAACTTCGCAACGAGACCGAGCGATGGCCTGCCATCGGCTTTCGCTTCGGAGTGCGATTGCCCAACACCGATCAGACGCGAGGCATAGGAACGAACACGACTGATTTTTATGCCTCGATACTTGCGGGCAAAAAACTTCTCAACAAGCGATTGAACCTCTTCGGCAGCATCGGTCTCGGAATACTTCAGGCTCCCTTAGACCGTTTCACTCAAAACGATGTTCTGCTCTACGGGCTTGCGGGCATCTACACGGTCAATGAAAGATTGAACATCGTCGGAGAAGTGAACGGATTTCATTCGACGCGCCGCCGCGCGCCTTTAGGTACGGAAGATTATTCGGAAGCGCGCATAGGCGCTCAACTTCGCGCACTGGGCGTGAGATGGAATGCGGCGGCGATTTTCGGATTATCTGATCGCGCGCCGCGAACCGGATTCGCTCTGGGCGTGACCTACGACTGGGACGCTTTCGATCCTGTCAAATAAATCACCTGCGCGGATAAATGATAACTGAGCGCATAGGCTCGCGGCCTTTGCTTTCAGACCTCAATCCGCTTCGCTCCACATAGATATGCTGCAAGCGGCGAATGTGATTCGGCTGGGGTGATAACTCGACGGGGCGATGAGTCTCGACCACATCATTTACTCCCTGCTCGACTTCCTGCATCGCGGCTTCTTTATCGCTCGACGGAGCGTGCGAGTGAAAATGGTCGCGCAGAAAATTTTTCATCTGCCCTGATGTGTTGCTGCGAACTGCGCGGACTTCTATGCCAAGCGTCTGAGCCTCGCGCAATTTCTGCGAGGGCCGCCGCGCGTGAGCCTTCGAGGTGAGCAGCACGTCAGCCTCTTTCAAATCGCCGACTATCGCGGCGCGCACGCCCATATCTTCTATCGCGCGGGCGAGCCGCTCGCGGTTGAGTGAGTAGGGAAATATGCGAAGCGTTTTCTTGCTTCTCGCGGTTGGCCGCTCTCTCGAATCACTATCTCTGCCGGAAGAATAGGCGAAGCTCTCTTCCTCCGGCATCGTCACCTTCACCCGTCCGCCTTCCGCCCGCTCGCGCACTTCAGTGCCGGGGATGTAGCCGCGAAGCATACTGTCGACGGCGTCGGCGACATCGTGATAAATCGCCAGACGGTCTCTTTGCTGAATCTCTATCAAAACATCGAATGTCGGCGGGGTCTTGCGCTCAAGTACCGTTTTTTGAGTCCCGCGCCGACGAGCTTCTTCATCGGAAAGAGTCACGGGCTGAATGCCTCCGACCAGATCCGAAAGCGTCGGATTGAGCATGAGGTTTTCAAGCGTGTTGCCGTGAACAGTTGCGATCAGTTGCACACCGCGTTCTGCGATGGTTCGCGCGGCGAGGGCTTCCTGCGCTGTGCCTATCTCATCGATGACGACGACTTCGGGCATGTGATTTTCTACGGCTTCGATCATCACCGCGTGCTGGTGCTCAGGCTCAGGCACCTGCATTCGTCGCGCTCGACCTATTCCCGGATGAGGAACATCGCCGTCTCCGGCTATCTCGTTAGATGTGTCAACGACGATGACTCGCTTTTCCAATTCATCGGCAAGCACGCGCGCGGCTTCGCGCAGAAGCGTCGTCTTTCCCATACCGGGCTTGCCCATCAGGAGCGTGCCTTTGCCCGATTCGACCACATCGCGGATTATATCGACCGTCCCGTAGATGGCCCGCCCCACGCGACACGTCAGGCCGACTATCTCGCCCAACCGATTTCTGATCGCGGAGATGCGATGCAGCGTGCGCTCAAGACCTGCGCGGTTGTCGCGCGTGAAGTGACCCACGCGGCTTGAGACGTATTGAATATCTTCGCGCGTAACGGAAGCGTCGTTGAGGTAAGCGGCGTGTCCGGGATAGCGAGCTTCGGGGCGGCGTCCAAGATCGAGCACCACTTCGATCAGCAGTGTGACATCGCCTGCAAGCGGTAGCGCGTCGCGGATGTGCGGCGGAAGCACTCCGAGCATAAGATCAAGATCATTATTAGTCATTTGTCCGTCGTCCGTTGTCGGTTGTCGGTTGTCGGTTATCAAAAACCCTTCGCTTCTTGAACCGACCACCGACCACTGACCACCGACCACTGCCCACCGACCACTGCCCCGGCCAGTTTAACGGAATGATGATTGCCTGACAATCAGGCGTCTTGCATCTGCCCGCTTGAGCGTCCCCCAGTTATCTGCTGATTTTTTTAGCAAATGCCCTCGGCTTGATGGATTGACACCAACAGCGCGCCCCTTCGATGACGATAGAAGTCAGTAAGGGACTGCCATATTTTGTAACAATATGTTTCAACAAGCCGAAACCTTCAGCCGAAAAAAACAGCGCGAGCGCGGCTTTTCCGTCATAGAGATGGCGATAGTATTCCTCATTATTGCCATAGTCATCGCTGCATTCGTGCCTCAGATACTAGCTTACAGGCGGCTCTACAGTCTGAACGTCGCCTCGCGCAATGTCGCAACCGCTCTTCAACGGGCGCGATACATCGCCACTTCCAATAACGCGCGGGCGGGAATTTCCATTCCCAGTTTTCAGCGCCTGGATATTCAGCAGTTTCCCGTCGATGCGGGTGCCGAGCCTGAGCTAAAAGGCATAGTTCAACTGCCGCAGGAAATCACCATAGCCGAAGACGCTCCCAAAGAGATAGCCTTCGACGGTCGCGGCATACTCACTCCCATGCCGAAAGAGAGTCCGGTGATTCGGCTCAACGGGCTGCGAGGCTACTTCGTCATCATAACCATTTCCCCCACAGGTCAGATTACAGTCTCCGACCCTCAAAAGGGAGAAGGCAGCTAATGCAACAAAGAGCTATGAGGATCGAACAGAGTGAAAAAGGACTTACCATCGTCGAGGCGCTCATTGCGATGCTGGTGACTATGGTGGGGTTAGTCGCCATCGCCGGGATGTTCTCGATAGCGATGAAGACTAATGCGCATTCGCGCAATATGACGACGGCGACCACATTCGCTCAGGATAAACTCGAACAACTCGGAACCCTGTCGTTTCAGCGGCTCGTCGATCCGGCGAAGATGCGCGACAACCCGAACGCCACGAGTACGAGCGATGTGCTGATAGCCGGGAGCATCGATGAGGATGTGGCGAGCGCCGAAGGAGAGTATTACTTTGACCGCATAATCGTCGCCCATCGCGATGATGTCGAGCCTGAAGGTACAGTGACGGTCGTTCGTCCCGACGGGCGGGCTGAAACGCGACGTCCCGACGGATCGGTATTCGAGGGCAATCCATTCGACAAGGATCGAGTCAGTTATTCGCGCCGCTGGGTGATTATGTCGAGCAACGAAGAGAACCCGGCGGACAGAAGATTGACCGTCGCCGTGAGAGTCAAAAGCGAATATGCGCGCACCGGGCAGGAGCCAGAATTGGTCGATCTCTACACGGTTTTCACGAATCAATAACTTTTGCGTCCCCGTCCAAGCGAGGTGATTTATGAGGGAGAGCAGTTCTATGCCGATAGGCGATCTGACCCGTGAGCGAGGCTACACGCTCACTGAACTTATGATCGCGATGGTGGTCTTCACTGTGGTGATCGGTTCGGTGGTGACTCTTCTAACCAAGAGTCAGGCGATATTCAGAACCGAGCAGGGCGTGTCCGAGATGGATCAAAACGCCCGACTTATGATGGATTTCCTCACACGCGACATTCAGCAGTCGCGCGAAAACGCGCTCGGACTGGGCAGCCGCTTCCGTTCGATCTACTCCTACAACGGGCCTGAAGGAAAAACCGATGAGATAACTGTCATCTCTGCCGACACGGAAACGAAGCTTCCTTCATCTGCGCTTCCTTTGGTTTCGGCCTCGAACGAAAAGTTCAGCGTCAACAACGGCTCCGCCGAAGTCGTTCCCAATGGCGCGGCTTTCAGGGAGCCTCGCGACGTTATTCCTTTCATAGAGCAAGGCGAAGAATTCATACTTTCAGCCACGCAGCAGGACGGAAGCATTCAATTCGATTTCGTGCGCGTCACAGGCGCGAACCTCACTCAACGTGGAACCATCGCCTTGAGCTTCGATACGGTCGATCATCACGGTGTTACGCCTGAAGTCGCTTTCGGATCGGACTACGAAGACGGAATCTTTTCGCTTCGGCCCGTAACGATCAAACGCTACTTCATAGACCGCAAGACCGATCCCGATCATCCGACTTTTTCTCTGGCCGTCAATGATGGCGAGCCGCTTGTGATCGCGCGCAACGTCGTGGCGTTTCAACTTCGCTACCTCGAACAGATGGAAGGCGAGCTTGACGGAGTTTGGGTCAAAGAGCAGAACATCTCGCGCGAGTACAAAACGCTTGCCGTCGAAGTGACTCTCACCGCGCGCACCGAGATCGAAGGTGACCGAGGGGCTGAACGGCTCATAACTTTGGCCAGCGTGGTGCGTCCTCGTTATGTGCCTGACGGAGATTTCGGATCGAGCAGCGGCGGAGGCCGCTCACCGGGCAATCCCGGAGACGGAATTCCCGGCGGCGGCGACGACTGGGGCGATGGCGGCGGGACTCCGGGCGGCGGTTACGGAGACGATGGGTCAGGCTCAGGCAGCGGCTCAGGCTCAAGCAACGGAGCAGGATCGGGGAACGGTACAGGGGTTGGAAGCGATCCCTGGAATCGTCGAACGCGCAGGATAGGCCGCACTCCGAAACTCGGCGAGAGGCTCAATCCCAGACCGTAGCTTTTGATCCAGCGTGGTTGGAGGTGGACTGATGAGAAAAATTTTTATGAAGTCATTATCCGAAAAGTCAGTGTCGCGAACCGGGAATCATTCCCGCAGGGACGAACAGGGAATAGCTCTGGTCGCGGTGCTGTTGATCATGTCGCTGATGCTTATGCTCGGCATCGCGGTGACTTTCTCCGCCGTTTCGGATGGAGCGATCACCTCCAATTTCAAGAACCTGACGAGCGGTTTCTACGCGGCTGAAGCCGGAATCGGCAATCTGCACCGGACGCTGCGAAGCGAAGATTTCGTCACTGCGTCGCTGCCCGACCCGCCCACTATCACAATAGGTCAGCCGACACTCAAGGAAAGCGATTTCACCGTGGCTGCCGAGCAACTGCTAAACACTTATGAGAAATTCCCGAACGATTCAGCCTACAAGACGAAGGTAAAGATCAAGGAATTTCATCCGCCTTATCCGGCAAACGACACCAACCCTGCGCACGCTTCGAGAAAAATTACTTATCAGAACGTGCGCGACCCGCGATTGGGACAGATAGAACCTTATTCGATTTCTTATGAAGTTCAGTCCGTCGGCGAAGGCATATCGGGACTCAACGGATTGGTGACGCTCGTCGAAGAAGGAGTTCTCAACTTCAAACTCATAGTCAAAGCCGAAGGCGGCGGAGTGCGAGTCGGATCGTTTTCCGAGTTCGCGCTCTACATGGACAAGTTCGATCCTTACAACCCGGAAGGGCCGTTCATTTATCAGGGGCTAGGCCCGGGCGACCGTTTTTCGGGCCGCGTCCACACCAATCAGCGATTCGGTTTCTGGACTCCCGCCGACGGGTCTGACGCCCCGACTTTTCGCGGTCACGTCACTCAGTCATACAGGACGGCCAGCTATTATCGTCACGGCGCGGGCATTCCTCAGGCTCCTGTAGACGCGGACTCGGATGTAGTCGATGGCGTGCTGGTCGCCCCGAAATTCCTCGCGGGGTTTGATCGCGGAGTCGATCCGATTCCTCCTCCCGACAATGCATTCGATCAGGCGCGAGCCGTACTCGACGGCGGCTCGACTCTCTCAGGCGGGCCGCCTACGGACGGCGATCTTCACAAGGGATTGAGAGCCGCTTCCGACATGGGGAAAGAACTTTCTGAGTCGAAGAATCCCGACTCGATAACTCCGAGCCTCAAGTCCGGCGTCTACATCCCGACCGACGGCGAAAGCCTCACAGGAAGCGGCATCTACGTCATGGGCAATGCCGATGAGGTTCAATTGAGCGCCGACCCGAACTCCAATCGCCAGATAATAAAAATCACACAGGGCGGACAGACGACGACCGTGACCATCGATGTCGATGCAGGCACTACGACCATAGACACTGCGGGCGGTAGCCGGACTCTTCGCGGCGTTCCTCTTGATCGCTCGCTTGAGCGAAAAGACAATCGCTCGGCGGCATCGATCTATGTCTATGGCGATATCAACTCCCTGCGCGGGCCGGGTCGCACGGGAAACGGCGGCGCGGCTCCTGCGATAGATTCCAATTTCGCAATCACAGTGACAGCCGGAGGACATGTCGGCGCGAATCCGAGAAAGCCCGTCGAAGGCGGCAGCATCACCATCACGGGCGACCTCACTTATGAAACGCCCGTCGCCGACGCCCTCGGTCAGCCGATCAATGCTGATGCAAAAAATGTTTTGGGGCTATTCGCTTCGGGCGGCAACATAAACATTCCAATCGATGGCCGCGCGCCCGACAATATGACCGTACACGGCTCGATAGCCGCATTCGACCTTCTTGATGCGGAAGGCAATCCTGTGCTTGGAGCGAACGGAAAACCCTTCGGCGGACGCATAAGGTCAGAGGGACTGGAGAACTACGCAAGAATTCCAAATCGCGGACGATTCACGCTCGTCGGCGGCGCGCAGTCGTCGAATTACGACAACCTCGGCGTCTATGACGGAGCTTTTCATGGCTATCAGTACAAGGGCGTGTGGGATCCGCGTTATGACAAAGATTTTTCCCCGCCGTTTTATCCGGGCTATGTCGTCGATTCGGGCGGGCCTACGGGCGAGCCGACCGTGAAGGCGCAGACCAACTTCCCGACCGTGCTTTCCTACAAGCGGTTATATTACGGCTCGGCGCAGGCCGGACACTGAGTGAATCAAGCTACATACCTGTTTCGGGGATGAAGATGGAAATGCCCGCATCTTCATCCCTGAGCCTTCCTTGCAGCCTTCCTTTGAATTTGTAAAAAAAATCTCTGAAATGATCTGGCACGGTCATTGCTGGGTTTCTCTCGAAACTGTCTTGTCGCAATTAAAAAAGCAAAGACATAAGGAGAGGGAGCCGGATTATGAAAAAGGAAAAAGGATTTACGCTGATCGAGATTTTGATCGTCGTTGCGATCCTCGGAATAATCGCGGCTATTGCCATCCCCGGCCTGAAAAAAGCCAGACAATCTGCCCGATCCGCCGCCGCAGTGCAGGCGCTAAGAACGATGACAACTGCCCAGCACCTTTACAGGATGAAATATAAGCTTTATGGCACTTTGGCGCAGTTAGCGCCGGAAGGAACGCTCGATCCCTCGCTCAGTTCAGGCAGCAAGCACTTCTACACTTTCACCCTCGCGCTTGGGGCTGGCTCGAATAGTTTTACCTGCCTCGCAACCCCGGAGGAAGAGCCGACACGGATGAGGCATTTCTTCGTCGATGAAACCGGGGTCATTCGCGTCAATGAAGGCGCGCCTGCTGATGTCACAAGCCCGCCCATCCCCAAATAGATTTTGACAAAAACTGGCATCTTCTTTTTACACTTTTTTGTCAAGGCTCGGCCCGAAATCTCGAAATGTGGCTTGGAGTATCCATCGAATGCTTGAATTCCGCAAAAAAAAAGTCGCGCACCAAGTGGCACACATATTGCCAATAGAAATAGCGTAATCAGACGTGATCAGGCCGCCAGGGTCGCTGACCCACGGCAATGATTCAAAAATTTTCAGAAGGAGCTTAGAGGATTATGAAAAAAGAGAGAGGTTTCTCACTGATTGAGTTGTTGATCGTGGTGGCGATTATTGGAATCATTGCCGCGATTGCTATTCCCAACCTGCTTGCGTCGCGTCGCGCGGCCAACGAGGCGTCAGCCATCGGCTCGACCCGCACGTTAGGAACGGGACAGGCGACCTACCAGTCTACGACCGGCGCTGGCAGAGATTTTGCCAATACCCTGGCCGAACTGGAAACCGACGGGTTGATCGATGCCACCCTCGCTACCGGCTCAAAGAGTGGCTACACCTTCATCATGGCTGGTGCTGATGCTGTGACTGGCGTTAGCCCGTCCTATTTCGACACCAATGCCAATCCGCAATCGACAGGCGTTTTCGGCACGGGCAACAGATTTTTCTACTCGAATGAAACATTCGTGATCTGGGGCGACCCGGCTATAATCGCTGCTGCTGGCGCTCCGCCTGCTCCGAGAGTTCCGGCAACTGGCGCTCCGATAGAATAAGCCAGTTCGAGCAGAATCAGAGTTTGTTCAATAAACGGGTGAGGCCTTTCGGGGCTTCACCCGTTTCTGCTATAGTTCCTCCTCAAATTCGAGAATTTGCGGAACCCGGTTGCAGGCTCTGCGTTGTATTTCGCAAGAGAGCAAAAAGCGATTCCCCGCGAGGGGAATCCATCTCGTCGTCGAGGAGTGAACTATGGATCGTAAGCAGAGAGGTTTCTCGCTCATCGAGCTTCTGATCGTTGTCGCAATCATCGGCATCATCGCTGCCATCGCCATCCCGTCCCTACTCAAGAGCCAACAAGCGGCCCGCGAAACGGCTGCTGTGAGCGAAGTGCAGGGCGTACACAAAAATCAGGTGCTTTATTCTGTCACCAAAGGCAAAGGCAAGTTCGGAACGCTCGAAGAACTCATAGCCGCAGGCAATCTGCCACAGTCTTTTTCAAGCGGTATCAAGGGCGGGTACAAATTCACCGTCTCGCCCATCACAGTCGAAGGACTGGCGTCTATGTATGACTGTACAGCCGCGCCGACCTCCGTCGGCACGTTCGGAACGGGCAACGTGTCTTATTACATAAATGAGACTGGCGGGTTGTATGAGGCTGACGGCGGTGAGCCTCCCACTGCGACTCCACAGGATCGCGTGCCGCAAAACGGAACACTCTATACCCGATAGCTTTGATTTGCAGGGCCGGACAGCGTCCGGCCCGCTTGCCTCTCTCCACTCGCCCCCCGGCTTTATCTCTTCAGCGCGGAATTACTCTTGATCGCTGGCAGGAATTGAAGCATAAAATTGCAATACGGCCTCGCCCGCATTCATAGGCGAGCGCGAAAACATGCTCGATTAAACCGGAGACCGAAGATCGCTTATGGCTACGAGCGAAGCTCAATCCTCACCTGTGACCGTTGCGCCGCGAGTCGCGCCAACGGCTGTCGGCAAGTTGAAAGCGATAATACTGAACACCTTTCACGAATCTGTCCGCGACCGCGTGCTTTACAACCTGATACTTTTCGTCCTGCTGCTCGTCGGCGCATCGATTTTCATTAGCGAGCTTTCAATCAATCAGGAGAGCGTATTTATGGCCAGATTGGGACTGAGCGCGATGCTCATATTCGGCGCGCTGATAGCCATCTTCATCGGCGTGGGTCTGGTATATAAGGAAATCGACCGGCGCACGATTTACAATTTGCTTTCAAAGCCGGTTCATCGCCACGAGTTCATCATCGGCAAATATCTGGGGCTGTGCCTGACGCTGGCGGTCAATTCCGCCATAATGGTTTTAGGCATCGAGTTGGCCCTGCTTTATGTACACGGAAAATTCGTTCCGCTTCACGTTGCCATACTGCCCGCAGCTTTTCTCCTCTACCTTGAGCTTGCATTGATCGTGGCTGTCGCTTTGATGTTTTCGAGTTTTTCAACTCCGCTGCTGTCGGCTCTTTTCACCTTCGCGCTTTATGTCGCCGGACAATTCAGCAGTGATTTGAAACTCGCGGCTCAACTCACCGATTCAATGATGGTGCGCGCCATACTTCACGGCGCGTATTACCTCATCCCGAATCTTTCGAATTTCGCTTTCATCAATGAAGCGTCGCGCGGCGAGATGGCCCCGGCGAAAATGATAATCACGGCGATTGTCTATGCCGTCGTTTACACTGGCATTCTGCTTTCAGCTTCGACGCTGATCTTTCAGAAGAGGAATTTCAAATAATCCGCATCATGAAACGAACTGTTCCGATTTCAATTCTGCTCGCCGGACTCGCGCTGCTTTATCCTTTGCAGCGATGGATTGACACGAACTTCCAGCGCGAAGCGGTCAACGAAGAGACGCTTTATCTTTCATCAGGCGAGACTATAAAAAAAATGAGCCTCGGATTCGACGGGCTTCTGGCCGATATCTACTGGATACGAACAGTTCAATACTTCGGGCAAAAGATTATCGAGTCTGATCCCGCGCAGGTTACCAGCACCAGCCAGATACGCATGGATATGCTCGCGCCTTATCTCAACATAGTCGTCACGCTCGACCCTCATCATATCGCCGCTTATCGCTTCGGCGCGATCTTTCTGCCTGAACGAGATGTCGGCGGAGCTATCAGCCTGCTCGAACGCGGCATTCGCGAAAACCCCGGTGAATGGCGGCTCTATCAGGACGTCGCATACATTCACTGGCGGATGAAGGATTATGAAAAGGCCGCTGAGTGGTACGAGCGCGGAGGCGAGATCGAAGGGGCGCGCTGGTGGATGCGCGATATGGCCGGTGTGATGCGAATACAAGGCGGCAGCCGCGAAACAGCCCGCAAGGTCTACACGACATATCTCGAAAGCGATGACGAAAAAATCCGCCATCAGGCTGAACAGCGACTTTTGCAGCTTCGCGCGCTGGACGAAATCGATGCGATAAACATCTTCCTCGAACGACTCAAAGATCAACCCGTGACGTGCCAGGCCAAGCTGCACTCGCTCGCACGCAGACTTAATCAACTGGGGATAGCGATCAATGAAGAAATGATGCCCCTCGATCCGGCAGGATTTCCCTACGAGATTGATGCTGGTCAGTGTCAGGTCAAGCTTGCATTCGATTCGCCGCTTCCGCGCTCATGATTTTTTCGCCGCAGGTTTCTGCTCGATGCCCGGAAGCCGCTTCAAATCGATAGTCACGGTCGCGCCCGATGATTTGATTTTAGCTCTTACTGGCAACCGTCGTTCATCGTCCGTTATCCACATCTGCATTTCGCCTTTGCGTCGGGTGTAGCGTCCGTCGAAAGCCTTCACGTCGAGTTTCACGGCCCGGAATTTTCCGGCATCGACTTTTATATCTTCGCGACCTAAAACCATGGCTTCGACGTTGTAGACATTCGCGCCCTCGCTCAGAGGCACAGGAATCGTTTGGCCCTGTTCGAGCTTCACCGCGCGAAGATAATAAATCGCCGACAGCACATCCAGAACCCATGCGGGCGAGTCGGCTTCCTTCACTTTAGGTTGAGCCGTTTTATTGAGAAGATTTTTTTCCGTGTAAATCACGCGCCCCGTTTCGGGGTTGAAGGTGGCTTTCTGCTCGCGCTTGTTCTTGCCTTCATCGATCAACTGAAAAGATGTTCTGAGGGCAAAGTCACGCGCACGGACTTCGGTTACGAACTGATCGCGGACTTTTATTCCGAACAGCGAGGGGAAGAATCCTTTCGACGCGATATCGGCTTTGAATTCGATCAATCGGGTTGCTTTATCTTCCGGCCCGGAGTTTTCATCGATTCTCGAAACAGTCAGTTTTATGACGCCGATAGTGCCTGAAAAAATCAGCTTCGAAAAGGACGCTTCGTAGATGAGCGATTCGCCGACTTTGAAAGGCAAGGGCTGAGTGATAACAGGAGCCGTGACTGCGCCGTTGACCTTTTCAATCGCGGTCTGCGCCGTGACGGAAAACGACAGATGAATCAACAGGGCAAGCGTGAGGAACTTCCTTGTCATATCTCGATTATACCCCCGTCTATTGCAAACGTGCATCGTCTGCTAGCTGCCAGCAAAGATGAGCCTCGCGATCAAAAATAAAAAAATGACCGCGCATCCTATGGCTGCGCGATATTCGCGATGGCGCATGTACTGAGCAATCTCAAACCTTTTCTCGCCTGTTCGCTTTTCGCCTGCGCTATGATACGGAGTTATGCGCGGAATCAGCATAGGCACTCGCTGGCTGTAGATTTCATATTCATCGGGGAAGAGCTTTCGCATCGTTTCAGCTTCGGCCATCATCACCGGCACATAGATCAAAAGATAAAATCCAAGATAAGCAGCCGCGAACCACCACGACCCTGTTGCGATGGCCGCGCCCGCGCCCATCACGAAAGTTCCGAGATAAAGCGGATTGCGTGTGTGAGCGTAAGGCCCGGATGTGGTCAACTCCTGATTCTTTTTCAAATACCCCGAAGCCCAAGCCCGAATGCCGAGACCGAGCGCGGCAATCGCGCTTCCAACGATCAACGTCTTCACGGTCGGTCGCGCCGCAACGACGAGCAGAGGCACGAGAGCGAATCCCGCGCTCACTCTTATTCGCTGGGCGAAGCTTTTGAAACCGGGCCTCTGCCTGGATGATAAAACGCTGACTTTTTTGTTATCGGTTGTGTCGTTCATTTCTTATTTTCGAGTCTCTTCAAAATCGCGCGTTGCGCTTCACGGATAGAAATATCCATACATCGCCAGTGCCAGCAGCTTCGGCGATGGCACGCGGGCCTGCACCACAGATCAAGCCCGATGGTAACATCCCGCTTGTCGAACGGGCCGTTTCTTTCGGGCGAAGTCGGCCCGTAGAGTCCGACAATCGGCGTGCCTGAGGCTGCCGCCAGATGAAGCGGGCCTGTGTCGCCTCCCAGAAAAAGCGAAGCCCTGCGAGCGAGCGCGACGAACTGTTTGATCGTAGATGCCCGCGGGCTTGCCGCGCCGGTCTTAGAATACGTTGCAACAGCGTCGGCAAGATTTTCTTCTCCCGGCCCGAAGGTGATGATTGACCGAAGCCCCATCTCTTTTCTGAGCCAGTCTGCGATCTGGCCGTATCGGTCGGCAGGCCACAACTTCGTCTTCCATCCGCCGCCGGGATTGATGATGGCAAACGAAGGGCCGAACTCGGAGACGGCGCTCTCGGCGAAAGCTTCGTCTTCGATTGATATGGCGATTGGAAATTCATACCGGGTCGAGTCGTCCATCTCCCGGTCGAGGGCGGCGCGAGCGAGCGCGAGATTTTTTTCTATCACATGTGTTTTCTCTGACGTAGCGGCCTGCTCGGTCAGAAAAATCCGACTCATCCTTTCGCGCAGGTCATTTGAACAAAATCCCACTCTTCGCGTCGCCCCCGATGCGAAGGCGACGAAGCCGGATTTGATCAGGCCCTGAAAATCGATTGCGATATCAGTCGGCGCATCTTCGCCCGAATGGTTTTTGATTTGAGCAAGCGCGCGGCGAATCTCTATTGCGGTGTCGCTTGAAAACATACTGCTGCGCCACGCGCGAGTATCGATCTCGATGAGTTGATCGATAGCAGGCGAGTTTTTGAGTATCGCGCTTGCGCGTCGCTCTACGACCCATTGAATCTCGGCATCAGGGAGCGCGCGTCTCATCCATGCCGCAGCCGGGAGCGTGTGAACCACGTCGCCAATGGAACTCAGCTTGACTATCAGGATTCGCATCAAAGCAGAGGCAGATTATAGCGTGCGCGCGCAGCGGGGCGAAACCGCGCCTTTTGATATAGGGCCGCCGTTGGTGCTAGAATGCGCCAACCCGTTATGAAAAATGTCAGCATACTCGGTTCGACCGGCTCGATAGGCCAAAGCACGCTTTCGGTCATCGCTTCGCTTGGGGATCGCTTTTCGGTAAGCGCGCTTGCCGCCGGTCGCGACACTGACACTCTCGCCCGACAGACGGCCCGCTTTCGACCCCGACTCGTTTCCGTAGCGGATCACACGGATGTCGAATCGCTCAGGGAAAAATTATCCGCGCTCGGAATATCCGAGATGCCCGAAATCCTGTCGGGCGAAGAAGGGCTGGTGCGCGCGGCTTCGGTCGATGACACGGATATAGTCATATCGGCGACGGTCGGCGCTGTCGGATTCCTCCCGACTTATCGCGCCCTACAGCTTGGCCGAAGAGTTTGTCTCGCAAACAAAGAGACGCTCGTCATGGCGGGCGAATTGATGACGCGGGCGGCGCGAGATTCGGGAGCGGAGCTTTTGCCCGTCGATAGCGAGCATAACGCGCTTCATCAATGTCTCAGAGGCGAGCGCGTCGCGGAAGTCAAAAGATTGATACTCACAGCATCGGGCGGGCCGTTTCGCACCGCGACGATGGAGGCGATCAACGCGGCTACGGTCGAGGAAGCCCTGGCGCATCCGACATGGCAGATGGGATCGAAAATCACAATCGATTCGGCTACGCTCATGAATAAAGGGCTTGAGGTCATAGAAGCCGGATGGCTGTTCGGGTTTACGGCTGATCGAATCGCGGTCGCTGTGCATCCTCAATCGATTGTTCATTCGATGGTCGAGATGATCGATGGATCAGTCATCGCGCAGCTTGGCGTGACCGATATGCGATTGATGATTCAATACGCGCTGACTTTTCCTGATCGCTTGCCGACCGAATTGCCTTCGCTCGATGTGAGCAAACTTTCTCGACTGGAATTCTTCGACCCCGACTTCGAGCGGTTCCCCTGTCTTGGGCTTGCTTATGATGCGATGCGCGAAGGCGGGACTATGCCTGCGGCGATGAGCGCGGCCAACGAGGTGGCCGTCGAAAGCTTTCTAAACAAGCGAATTGGTTTTATGGATATACCTCGCGTGATAGCCGAAACGATGCAGTCGCACAGGACTCGACCCTGTTCGAGCATCGAATCGGTGCTTGAAGCTGACCGCGAGGCGAGGGAGCGCGCCGAGGTGATGGTGAGAAAACATCTCTTTGACAAAGCCGCGGTGTGAGCGGGAGTGTAGACACTCAAAACGCACTCGGTTAAACTAATCATTGCTTTCAGGCATTTATAACAGAAGGAGATTCAAAGTTGGGCAGTTATATTCAGATGATCGCAGTATTCGCCGCCGTGCTAGGCACGATGGTCGTCGTTCATGAATTCGGACACTTCATCGTGGCCAAGCTTTTCGGCATCCGCGTCGAAGTCTTCAGCGTGGGTTTCGGCAAGCGACTCTGGGGATTCAAGCGAGGAGATACGGATTATCGCTTGAGCCTGGTGCCTCTCGGCGGCTATGTGAAGATGGCAGGCGAGAACCTCGACGAGCAGGTGACGGGCGCTCCCGATGAATTCATGTCGAAGCCGAAATGGCAGCGATTCTGTGTAGCCATCGCAGGACCGGCGATGAATATCCTTTTGGCTCTGGCTATTCCTGCCGTCACCGCGATGATCCACTACTCAATAGACGCCTACACCACTCAGCCCGCTGTCGTCAACGCCGTCTCTCTCGGCTCGGCTGCCGAGACTGCCGGTCTTCAGCGCGGCGATCTGATCGTAAAAATCAACGGATTGGAAAATCCCACGTGGCAGGATGTGCGTCAGTACGAGATGATCCACCCGGATCAGGAAATACCCGTCACGATCAATCGCAATGGACAATTAAAAGAGCTTAAACTCAGCCCCGTCGGACAGCAGACGCAATTCGAGAAAATCGGATATGCAGGTCTGGAGCCTTTCTACGGGCCGAATACGAAACTCATAGCCCGACGCATCGCGAATGGCAGCGCGGCTGAAAGCGCGGGACTCAAAGACGGAGACCAGATACTTGCAGTCAACGGCAGGCCGGTGAAGATGGATATACCGCCTGAAACCGCGGCTCCGAACGATCAGGCTTTTTACGGACATAACGATGTCATCCGTTACATCAACACGATCAACGGACAGGACGTAACGCTGACGGTCAAGCGTGGAGACGAGACGCTCGATCTCAAAGGTACACCGAAACTCGAAGAGGATGGAAAATGGAAACTCGGCTTCGCGCCAAACCCCGAAGGAGTTGATGCGATAAGCACTAAGCTCGGCCCCATTGCCGCCATCAAGTATGCCTATGACATGAATATAAGGGTGCTTAAATTGACGTGGATGGCGCTCTCACAGATATTCGATGGGAAACGTTCGGCGCGCGATACGGTGATGGGGCCTGTGGGGATTTTCCGCGTCACGGGCGAAGCCGCCGAGCAGGGCATCATGCCTGTGCTGCAACTGACGGCGCTGCTTTCGCTCAATCTCGGCATATTCAACCTTCTGCCTATCCCTGTGCTGGACGGAGGATTGATCTTTATGCTCGGCCTCGAAGCTGTGCTTGGACTCTTCGGACTGCCGCTCAGTCTGAGGATCAAAGAGCGAATGGTTCAGGTCGGATTCGTGATGTTGCTGCTTTTGATGGGATTCGTCATCTTCAACGACATCTCGAAAATCATACCGGGCCGCAGCGCGCAGCCGCAGGTCGAACAACAACAGTCCGAAAAGCCGGACAAGTGACCATTTGAGGGCGCACAGGTCGCGCTCTCAGTGCATCTGAAATTCACGAACCTCTCCCTCGTTACCGGACTAATCCACACCGCTGTTTGGGGTGAGTTATGAAAAAATTTTCAGTTCTGATACTCGTCGCATCGCTCGTGTTGTCGAGCTTCACCTTTGTCGCCGCAGGACAGAGCGAAAAACCGGGCCAGTCTTCGCTCTACGCGCCTGATCAAATCATAGTTAAAATCCGACCGGGCGCTGTCTCTGAAACCTCCCGCGTGGCTGATGAGATACTTCCCGCTCGAAGGGCGAGTGCCGAATCTCTCGGATCGAATCTCACGGACGGGCTTTATGTCATCAAACTCGAAGAAGGCACTGAGGTCGAAGACGCGATCCGCGAGGCTCGATCAAATCCTTTGGTCGAATACGCCGAGCCTGATTACTATCTCCATCACACCGCCATACCGAACGATATATTCTTTGATCGCCAGTGGGGGCTGTTCAACACCGGCGCGAGCTTCGGCAGGCCGGGGGCTGATATCGGCGCGACTCAGGCGTGGGACTTCACGCAGGGCAGCGATAATATAATCGTCGCCGTCATCGACACGGGCGTTGACCTCTCGCACCCTGACCTTGCGCCGAATGCCTGGACGAATCCCGGCGAGGTGGCGGGCAACAGTATCGATGATGATCGCAACGGGTTCATCGATGACACGAGGGGATGGAACTTCGCCGACAAGAATAACGACAGTGGGCCAGGGTTCGATTTTCACGGCACTCACGTCGCAGGAACGATAGGCGCGGCGGGCAACAACTCCATAGGCGTGACAGGCGTTGCGTGGAGAGTGAAGCTGATGGCGTTGAAATTCATAAACGGCAACAAAGGCAAAACCAGCCATGCCGTCAGAGCGATCAATTATGCAATCGCGCAGCGCAGAGCGGGCCAGAATGTCCGCGTCATCAACGCAAGCTGGGGCGGCGAGGGGAATTCCAACTCTTTGCGCGAGGCGATAGCGTCGGCAGGCAATGCAGGAATTCTGTTCGTCTGCGCGGCTGGAAACGGAGGCGCGGATTTTCGCGGAGACGACAACGACGAGACGCCGTTTTTTCCTTCTCAGCTGAACGACGATCTCAACAACGTCATCTCGGTGTCGGCTCTGGATCGAAGCGACGGGCTGGCTTCGTTTTCAAACTTCGGCCACGCGAGTGTTAGCCTCGGCGCTCCGGGCGTCGAAGTGATGAGTACGCTGCCCGGAGGAAACTATGGTCAGTTGAACGGCACATCGATGGCCACGCCTCACGTCGCAGGCGCGGCTGTGCTGTTGTGGGCGCGCGAGCCTGATCTCACGCCCGCCCAGGTCAAAGAGCGGTTGCTCGCGAAATCCGTTCCTGTGCTTTCGCTTGCGTCGAAGACTGAAACCTCGGCCCGCGCCAATATCTTCAACGCCATAACCAACACATCTCCTCCCGCTCCCGCGCTCGGAATCAATTCGGTGCGCACGAATAAAAAGACGCTGACCATCGACGGGCTGGGATTTCGCGAAGGCACGACCGTGGTTGCAGTCAGCGGCGAGGTCGTCACGAAGACCATAAAGTACAAGAGCAACTACGCGCTCGCTGACGGCACGGTGACGCGCATCGAGGTCAAGCTCGGCAAATCGCTGATGCGGGATTCCTTCCCCACTGGTATTCAGGTAATGGTTACGGTGTTCGATACTACGACGCAGGAAAGCGTCTCGAAACAGCATGTGAGATTTTAAGTAAATCAAGGCGCTCCTCGCCTGTTCATCTTCTGGAGGCTCTCATAATGGAGATAGGCAAGATAAACCCGGCGGGCGATGCGTTGTTTGAGTTGCTGAGGTCTTCGCTCAGTCCTGATGGCGCAAATTCGTTCGGACACCTTGTGCTTTACACTCCTTTCGGTGTCGTTCGCGGTCGCACGGGTATTGCCTTTCTTCAGGGTCTTAACAACGGGGAAGAGAATACAGCGGTCGAAGACCGACGCGCGGTCATCGAACTCAATGAGGTGACAGTCGAACACTACTCCAATCACCTTCCCACGGCCAGCTTCGACCGCCTGTATGTGCGGCTCGCCGACATACAGGGTTTCGCGCTTGAACGAGCGACAGGGTGAGCCGCGCGTCTTTTCCTCTCAACCGCGCCACGAGCGCCGAGAGGAGACGCTATGTCAATGGCAGCACTGAAAGAAAATCTCAATCCTTTCGATATCGCTAAACAACAGTTCCTCACCGCCGCCGAAATCATAGGACTTGACGAGAGTCTGAAGGCGGTGCTGATCAATCCCAAACGACAGTTGCTTGTCTCCATTCCGGTGAAGATGGATGACGGGACTATTCAGGTGTTCGAGGGTTTCCGCGTTCAGCACAACGTCGCTCGCGGCCCGGCAAAGGGAGGCATACGTTACCATCCACAGGTCACACTCGATGAAGTACGAGCTTTAGCCGCATGGATGACCTGGAAATGCGCCACCGTAGATATTCCCTATGGAGGCGGGAAGGGAGGCATCCGAGTCGATCCTCACTCTCTTTCGACCAACGAACTCGAGCGACTCACACGCCGCTACGCTACTGAAATCGCCCCGATAATCGGCCCCAACATCGATATACCCGCTCCCGACGTTTATACCAACGAACAGACGATGGCGTGGATCATGGACACCATCTCGATGTTTTCCGGTAGTTCTCAGATTTCAATAGTCACAGGCAAGCCGCTCAATTTAGGCGGATCGCAGGGACGCGCGGAAGCTACGGCCCGCGGCTGTCAGTTCGTCGTCCGCGAAGCGTGCAAACTTTTAGGGATCAATCTCGCCGGAGCGCGTGTAGTCGTTCAGGGCTATGGCAACGCAGGCTCGATTGCGGCCCGACTCCTCAACGAAGACGGCGCGAAGGTGATAGCCGTGAGCGATTCGCGCGGAGGCGTATTCAATGCCGACGGACTCGATCCATCAGCCGTCATGCGTCACAAAAATGAAAACGGCTCGGTCGCCGGATACAGCGGAAGCGAGGCGATTTCACCGAGCGACATGCTTGCGCTCGAATGCGAAGTTCTGATACCCGCCGCGCTCGAAAACGAAATCACGATGGAGAATGCGGCAAAAATCCGGGCGCGCATAATCGCCGAAGCTGCAAACGGGCCGGTCACTCCGGGAGCGGATAGGATTTTGTTCGACAACGGAGTATTCGGAATTCCCGACATTCTGGCCAATGCCGGAGGCGTGACCGTTTCTTATTTCGAGTGGGTGCAGGATCGTTCGGGCTTCTTCTGGGAAAACAGGGAGGTCGATGCATATCTCGAAAAGCGCATGATCCGAGCGTTCCACGATGTACACAGCATGTCCCAGCGGTACAAAGTCGATATGAGAACAGGAGCATACTGCCTTGCCATAGATCGAGTGGCCGAGGCTACGCGCATGCGCGGCATCTTCCCGTGAGGTTGACGCGCGACTCGCAGAGGTGGTTCAATCAACGTGTTGCTTACGTGCGGTGGGAGCATTTGCAATCTCAATCAAAAAAATCCCAAGGAGGAAACAATCGTGCGCAAGTCACTTACTATGAGCCTCGTTGTGATGCTCGCCGGAGTCGTTTTCGCTTTTGCCAATCCGTCGGGCAATTACACTGGCTATCTGGTCGATAACGCCTGCTCGGCCCGCTTCAAAGGCGAAGGCGGAGCCGACAAGGCAAAAAATCACACGGTCAAGTGCGCTCAGATGCCGAATTGCGCGAAGACCGGATATGCTATCGTGACCGACGACGGCAAAATCTACAAACTCGATGAAGAGGGCAACAAGAAGGCCGCCGAACTTCTTTCCGCCACCAAGCAGGAAAAAGCCCTTACGGTCAACATCGAGGGAACGCTTGACGGCGAAACCATCAAGGTCTCAAGCATGTCTGAGAAGATGTAGCCTCGAAGTAAACTTCACTCGCAAAACGCCCGCGACAGTGTGACCTGCGCGGGCGTTTTCAATATAGGCCATGCTTGTCGCCTGCAAGCGCGAATGATAACATTCATCGCGTCAATAGCCCCAATCGCAAGCATCTGAGCAGAAACGGACGATGGCGAAAGAGAAAATTCTGATCGTTGATGATGAGCAGATGATCCGACTGACGCTCGCCGAGGCGCTGCGCAACTGGGGATACAATTCGGTGGAAGTCGGCTCGGTCGCTTCCGCGCTCGCCGCTTACGATGGCGAAAAACCCGCTGCCGTCCTGCTCGATATCAACCTTCCCGACGGATCAGGTCTCGATGTGCTGCACGAGATCAAGCGTCGCCACCCTGAAGCGGTCATCATCATGATGACGTCGAAGGTCTTGGTCGAAGACACTATCAACGCGCTTCGCGGAGGCGCTTACGATTTCATCGGCAAGCCGATAAATCTCGAAGAGCTTCAAGTCACTATTCGAAACGGCATCGAAACCCAGTCGCTTCGTCGCGAAGTGAAATTCTTTCGCCGCGAGCGAGCGCGTCAATTCAGCTTCGATCAGATAGTCGGTCTCTCGCCCCCCTTCACCGAGATGATATCTCTCGCTCGCAAGGTGGCCGAAAGCGAAGTCTCATCTGTGTTGCTTCAGGGCGAATCCGGCACGGGAAAAGACCTGGTGGTGAAGGCCATTCATTACGCCTCGCGCCGCGCCGATGAGCCGTTCGTAGCGATCAACTGCGCCGCGATTCCTGCCAACCTGGTCGAGAGCGAACTCTTCGGCTACGAGAAAGGCGCGTTCACCGACGCGAAGTCGCGCAAGGAAGGGCTTCTGGAACAGGCCGAAGGCGGAACAATTTTTCTCGATGAAATAGGCGAACTCGAACTCAACCTTCAAACCAAATTTCTTCGCGTGCTCGAAGAAGGAGCTTTCCGCAGAGTCGGAGGACTCAAAGATATCGCGCTCGATGTGAGGGTAGTGGCCGCGTCGAACCGCCATCTCAAAGCGGAAAGCGAAATGGGAAAATTCCGACTCGATCTTTACTATCGCCTTTCGGTCATTCAAATCGATATTCCTCCGCTGCGCGAGCGAGGCGATGATGTCATCCTGCTGGCCGAGTATTACATTCATCAATTCAACGAGAAACTGCGCAAACGTATCCGCGGACTCATGCCTGAAGTGGCCGATATCTTTCGTCACTATCGCTGGCCGGGGAACGTGCGCGAACTGAGAAACATCATCGAGCGAGTGATGATCCTCGAAGACGAGGAAATGATAACGCCCAAATACCTCCCACGCGACCTTACTGTTCACAGTACAAGCGGTGAGCTTATCGCCTCCGCTTCTCAACAAGCCGCTCAGACTGCGGAAACGAGGACAGAACTTTTTCTGCTTCCCTCCGAGGGCATAAAACTCGATGAAGTAGAGATGTCGCTCGTGCGTCAGGCCATGTCGCTGAGCCGCGGCAATCAGACTCGCGCGGCTGAACTCTTAGGTATCTCGCGCGACCAGCTTCGCTATCGCCTCAAAAAACTCGAAGACACTGCTTCGCCCGAAGACTGACCCTCTGGGTAATTCTTCGCTTCACGGCTGGTGATATTTCCCAAATCGCCTCAGAAATAATGATTTAATCAGCGGTACGCCTGTTGCTCTGCTAATCAACGTCGAGTTTCCTTCTCCGAGAGCGATTATGGTAATCAACGAACGAGCCAGATTTGAAAGAGTGTTCTGCCCGACCGATCTCACGCCTGAATCCAACGAGGCGATTCGTTATTCGGCGGCGCTCTCGGAAGCCTTCGATGCGCGACTCATCATAAGTTATTGCGATGATCCTTCGCGCTACCTTTCGCAATCGGAGTTGAATGGCAAGGCGGAAGAAGCGCAGGCCGAGCTTGGAAATCGGACGGAGAAGGCGGTGAATCGGCTCGTCGGGGCGGAAAGGGCAAAGGCGCTTTCCTGGGAATTCGTCATCACTGAGGGAGAGCCGTCGCAGGCTCTCCCTCGCGAGGCTGCCCGACAGCGAGCAGACCTCATCGTGATCAGATCGCGCCATCGCCCGCACCGCTCGACCCTTCTCGGATCGACCGCCGAAGCGATTTGTCGAACGGCCCCCTGTCCTGTGCTTATAACTCATCCGGGACATCGCGACTGGGTCAGCCCCATCACTGGCCGAATCGATATCAAACAGATACTCGTCGCTTACGATTTCTCGATTGATGCGGAGCTCGCGCTCTCCTACGGGCTGTCGTTTGCGCGCCAGCATCAGGCAGATTTGCACCTCATTCATGTATTGCCGCCGCGCCTGCGAACCCCGACGCCTGAAGTGGCCCTGCTGCCTCTCGCGTCCGAAGACGCCTTTCACCGCGCTATGCAGAAACTCGAAAGCGCGATTTCGGCTTCGCTTCGCTGGGAGGTCGAAGTCGATGAGGAGATACGCGAGGGATTGCCTTATCGCGAAGTGCTTGCTTTCGCGGAAGAGAGCGAAGTCGATTTGATATGCATGGGCGCGAGCGGCACGGGCTTCGGAATGCGCGCGCTGTTCGGATCGAATGTTGATCGCGTGCTGAGGCAGGCTCACTGCCCATTGCTGATAGCGCGCCCGCTCAGGCCGCTGAATTCTTTTCTCGAATATGAAAACGAGTAGCGGGCGCAATCGATTTGCATGCGCTATTGGAGGAGGATGATGATTAACAGGGGGTCTGGTAGCGCAATGCGGTCAGATCGCGTGTCCTGAGAGCGCGCAGATTTAGAGCCGCGCAAGCTGTCAGCTTGCGCCACTTTTTCTGAGGAGATCCTATTATGAAGATACTTCTTGCAGTAGACGGTTCGCAATGCAGCGATCTTGCCGTGAGCGAAGTTGCAAGGCGTCCGTGGCCCGAAGAGAGCCAGATTGAAATCATCACGGTCATCGAACCGCTCTTACTGCCTATGTCGGAGCCTATGGCTATACCGGGCGATTACTTCGAGCAGGCCGAACAGGTGGCGCAGGAGCAGGCCGCGGCCGTGATCGAAAAAGCAACGGAGGCGATCCGGTCTGCGCACCCGACCGGAATCGCAATAACGAGCGAAATACTCCGCGGCAATCCCAAGCAGGTGATAGTCGAAGAGGCCGAAAGATGGAAAGCCGATCTGATCATCGTCGGCTCGCATGGCTACAAGGGATTCACCCGCTTCTGGCTCGGCTCGGTCTCGCAGGCCGTCGCCTCGCACTCGCACTGTTCGGTCGAGATCGTGCGCCAGAGACACGAAGAATAGGTGCGCTATGTTAAAACCGATGAAAGCAGATGAAGCGCGCTCCCTGCTTGCCGAAAAGCGCATAGGCCGCCTCGGATGCGTTTCAGACAACGAGCCTTATGTCGTGCCTGTAGGCTACATAATCGAAGGCGACCATATATACATTCATTCGCTGATGGGAAAAAAGATTCGCGCCCTGCGCTCTCAGCCGCGCGCCTGCCTTCAGGTCGATGACATAAGCGATGCTTTTCACTGGAAGAGCGTGCTGGCCTTCGGTCACTACGAAGAGGTGTGGGACTCACACGAGCGAACCAGAATTCTCGACGAGTTGTTCAGGCATTTCCCGAACCTCACGCCCGTCGAAGATGTGCCTGTGCATGACGGACAATCCTCGGTCATAGTCTTTCGCATACGAGTTGATCAGATCACGGGCGTAATGGAAGAGTGAGTAGATGCGAACATCTGATTGACAATGCCATCGGCGCGGCGTAGGGTTAAAGAGAATCGAGTATGGCTAACTCTCTTCTCAGCCTTTCTGGAATCCATCAGACTGCCTGAAGTGAATGGCTCACCAACAAGGATCGTCGCTATGTTTATTCGCCATGTAACCATGAAACTCAGGGAAGATTGCATCACAAAGTTCGCTCGTATAATGGGCGCGGAAGTCGTCCCTATGCTGCGCCATCAGGAAGGGTTTCTAGATTATCTCACCCTTATTTCTCCTGAACGCGCCGAAGCTGTGGTCATTACCTTCTGGGATACGGAAGACAGTCAGGAGGCTTTCAATCGCACGCAGAATCCGCAAGTGTCAAAGAGCCTGTTCGATGTTATAGAAGAAACTCCTAAGGTGGCTATGTTCGAAATTTTAGACTCAACCTTTCTCAAATTCGCTGCTAACAAAGCCTGACGCGATAAGAATAAGCCTGAGTCTGTCGGGGAAGAATCATCGAATCAGACCTCACTGATAGGGAGAAATGCATGACGACCGATATCAAAGAACGAAAAGTATGCCCGCATTGCTATAAACAATATGGCCCGGAGGATAACTACTGCGGCAATGACGGCGCGCACCTCGTAACGATTGACTTCAACGCAGGCTCGACAAAGCCTGCCCCCGCCGCGGCCACCGATTCGGGCGGCGCGGGAAAGAGTTGAAAACAAGATGATAATTTGCGAGTTCTGCTTGAAGTTTCAGGAAAGCGGCCATTGCGCTTTGGGTCTCAATATACCGAAAACGATGAGTTGCCGCGAATTCGTTCCGGGCATGGAGAAATTCTGCTCAGACCCCTCCGATTTCGTGAGCGTCAGCCAGATAATTCAGATGGCCACATTTTTTGGGATCAAGGGAACCGAGATGAAAAAGGTCAAACTCATCGCTGCAGACGAAGAACAAAGCCGGTCAAAAAACCCTGTTATATAGAATCTCTCTGCGCATCGATGCACAACTGCGCTCGACGAACCGCTCAAGCGCCTTGCGCCACGGTTCGTTGAGCCAGAACTTCTTCTTCCCTCTCTTTGATAGTTTTGTCTATAAGCTCTTCGGTCTCTTGCTTTGCCTTCCCCGTAACTTCGGATATCTCACAGATGAGCAGCTTCCTCGCTTTTTCGAGCGTCTTTATCTCGCCAAACGATAATGCTTTCATCAGGCTCAGATCGGTCAGCATCCTGATGACTTCGGCCAGAGCGAATGCCGAGCCGGATGTGAACCGTTCGAGATTTTCACGGGCGCGCTCTCGGTAATTGTCGGCGTATTTGACAGGCTTTTTCAGATGATCGAGAAGCTTGGGAATCTCAGACGCATCGAGCAGAGGCCGGACACCGACGGCCAGAGCTTTATCTACGGGAACGAACAACTCTCCGCCGCCTTCATCGAGGATGAGCAATTGATAGAACATCATCGGTCTGTCATCGCCGATTTTTCTGACCACAGCGACGATGAGGCACGGTCCCTGACACGGATAAGCAACTTTTTTTCCAACTGTCAGCATCAATCCCGCCCCCGGATCGAATGTCAACTCAAGGAATGAATGCGCGCAGCTTTGTTTCATCGGTGTCCGGCGAATTATGGAAATGCCGTCTTCAATCCTGTCATTTCCGTGTCAGGTCAAGATCATCGAGAGCCGTTCTCATTTCTGGGTCTGGCATCATTGACTTTGAGCGCGCGCCCATGGAGTTCCTGTCCGTTAAACTTTTCCTTGGCTGCATCAGCCGCTTCTTTCGAAGACATTTCGATGAAGCAGAATCCTTTCGAACGGCCCGTGTCCCGGTCTGTTATCAACTGACAGGATTCCACCGCACCCGCCTCGCTGAAAAGATTGCGGAGTTCATCACCGGAAGTATCCTGTGAGAGATTACCAACATACAATTTGACTGACATGACGATCATCCTTTGTTGATGAGCTATTAGATTCAGATAGGCTGGATGATTCCAGTGAAGCTGAAAAAGAGAGTGAGCTAAACTCAGTTCGCATCCACCCTATCAGCCGATCATGTCTTTGTCAAACAAACCGGACAGCCGATTTTGTCGCGCTCCTCGTTTTGGTTATAATTCCGGGCGAGGAAAATATGGAACAGATCAATAATCACTCCACGAGCGATGATCTTCTTCACCGCATCGAAGCGCGGGATCGTCTCTCATTTGAAGAATGGAAAATAGTCGAAGACTTCGCCTCTACCGAATGCCTGGGTCGATTGGCCGACCGTGTGCGCCGAGATTATCACCCCCATTCGGTTGTGACTTATGTGGTTGATCGCAACGTGAACTATTCGAACGTGTGCGTTTCCGTGTGCAGCTTCTGCGCATTTTATCGCAAGCCCGGCTCCTCGGAAGGATATGTCCACGATTACGAATCCATATTTCGCAAAGTCGAAGAGATGATCGCGCTCGGAGGGAGCGGCATACTCATGCAGGGCGGACTTCATCCCGACCTGCCGCTCGACTGGTACACCACTCTTTTGCGCGAACTCAAGACCCGCTACAACATTCATCTGCATTGCTTCTCGCCGCCGGAAATAGACCATCTGGCGAAGATCACCCGACTCGGCAATGAAGGCGTGCTGCGGGAACTTCGCGCGGCAGGACTCGATTCCATACCGGGCGGAGGCGGCGAAATTCTCGTCGATGACATCCGCAAGAAACGTCGCACACATTGCAACTCTGAAGAATGGCTCGCCGTGATGGATGCGGCGCACTCGCTCGCGATACCGACTACAGCGACGATGATGTTCGGCATGGGCGAAACTCGCGATCAGCGATTGCTTCATCTCGAAAAACTGCGAGAACTTCAATCGCGCAATCCCGGATTTGTGTCCTTCATCCCGTGGACTCTTCAGCCTGACAATACTCCCATCGGGAAACGCTTTCCCGACCGCATACCCGGCGAGGAATATCTTCGATGGCTGGCCATCGGTCGGCTTTATCTCGACAACATCCCGAATGTTCAGGTCTCGTGGCTCACGCAGGGACTCGATGTCGGAAGAGAAGGGCTTCACTACGGGGCGAACGACATGGGCAGCACGATGATCGAAGAGAACGTCATCAGTCCCGCGGGAGCGCATCACAAAGCGACAGAGATTATGCTCCGCGAAGCGATCACGGCTGAGGGATTTACGCCGTGCAAGCGCAAGGCGGATTATTCGAGGGTCGAAGAAACGGCTCAGGCGTGAAAAGGATCGAAGATGTCTGTTGAGAAAAAAGAAGTAGCTCATCAATCGACCGGCGATATGCCCGCTGAGGAATTCCGACTCTACGGCCATAAAACAATCGACTGGATAGCCGAGTATCTTTCAGATATGGAACGCTACCCTGTGCTTTCGCAATCTCAACCGGGAGACTTGAAAAACGCGCTGCCCGCGAGCGCGCCCTCAGAGGGCGAAAGCTTCGAAGCGATTCTTTCGGACTTCGAACGATTCATCATCCCCGGAGTGACTCACTGGAATCATGCGGGATTTTTCGCCTACATCGCCAACTCGGCCTCGATGCCAGCGATTCTAGGCGAATTGTTCTCAGCCGCGCTCAACATCAACGCGATGCTGTGGCGCACTTCACCCGCGGCAACCGAGCTTGAAGAAATCACAACCCAATGGCTTCGGCAAATGTTGGGGCTGCCGGAAAGTTTTTCAGGCGTTATCTATGACACCGCATCGATTTCGACTCTCTGCGCGATAGCCGCAGCGCGCGAAGCCGTCGCGGAAATCAACGTGCGCGAAGACGGACTCATCGGCGCGCCCGTGCGGCTCCGTCTCTACGCTTCCGATCAGGCGCACTCTTCGGTCGAGAAGGGAGCCATCACACTCGGCCTCGGCCAAAAAAGTGTGCGCAAAATTCCTTCGGATGCGAATTTCAGGATGAAGCCCGACGCGCTTCGTGAAGCCATAGGCGAAGACCGCCGCGAAGGGTGGCGGCCCTTCTGCGTTACGGCGACGACGGGAACCACTTCTACAGGCAGCATCGATCCCGTAGATGAAATCGCTGACATATGCGAGCGCGAATCGTTATGGTTTCACGTCGATGCGGCTTACGGAGGCTCGACGGCAGTGCTTCCCGAAATGCGAGCGGCGTTTACCGGATGGGAGCGCGGGGATTCAATCGTCATCAATCCACATAAATGGCTTTTCGTCCCCGTAGACCTGAGCGTGCTTTATTGTCGAAGGATGGACATACTCGGTCAGGCGTTCAGCCTCGTGCCTGAATACCTCAAGACCGGAGACGCGGATGAGGTGAAAAACTTCATGGACTATGGGCCGCAGCTTGGCCGGAGACTTCGCGCGCTGAAGTTCTGGTTCGTGCTGCGCTATTTCGGAGTCGAAGGAATACAATCGCGCATAGGCCGCCATCTTGCGCTGGCAGGCGAGTTCGCCCGCTGGGTAGAAGAGAGCCGCGACTTCGAATTGCTCGCGCCCGTCCCGCTCGCCATAGTCTGCTTCCGCGCAAAGCCAGGCGGGATGGAGAGCGAAAGCGAGATCGATAATTTGAACGAGCGATTGATGGAAGAGGTTAATCGACGCGGGCGGATTTATATTTCTCACACGAAGCTCGATGGCCGTTTCACTTTGCGCCTCGTCGTGGGAAACATTCGCACCACAAGAGAGCATGTCCGCGTGGCGTGGGAAGAGTTGAACAGCGCGCTCAGGAGTTTGCTTGCATCTACTTGAAGCTGATCGATTCGATGTTGTCCCAGCGGACTTCTATTTTGCTCGCCGTGCCGAGTTTGATCGTCACCATCTCGCCGTTCAGCCCGAATTCCTTGCATCTGAGTTCGCTTCCGCCCTGCAATTTGATCACGATTGAATCCGAGTCCGCCGTCGATGCTCTGATCGCTTCGGCATCGTCCATCGAGATGACGGCATAACTTTTCGGCGCTCCCGAACTAGATTCGGTCATAGTCAATCGCAGATTTCCTGATGATTCGTCGCGCGCAAGCGTGCGCCCGCGGATGGAGCTTCCGTTTTTGAGCGAGATGACGAAACCTGCCTCCTGCGCGACGGCTGCCAGCGAGGCGACCATCGAAATCATCAGAGCGAGTATTGCGAATTTCATTTTATTTCTTGAGTTTCTTTTCATAGATGTTTTTAAGTTTCTCAAGGTAATCGCTGCGGTCGACGGCATAGTACACCGCAGTCGGCCCTGAAGCAACCAGATGCGCCACCGCCTGCTCGAAGGCTTCGTAGTACTCGCGCGACTCCAGCCCTCGCGCCTCGAAGTAGCCGATTCTTTTCAATCGACTCATCAATTCCTGAAGCGTGAGCCTTCCCTCGAACGTCTGCCCGCCGTGCTGATGCGAGCGGGAGAGAAGGTGCTGAATGATGAGTATGTCGCCGTAGAGCGGAGGGGCGACGAACAATCGACGGTCTTCGTAATGCCAGCTTGCTTCGAGATGACGCGAGAGTTGCACGCGATGTATTCCTTCAATCGCGATCTCATCCCAAACTTTCGACGGCTCGGCTCGTTTGACTTCCTCAATCGCTATATCCATCAGCCAGTCATCGCTCTCGAAATCGGTCTTTCTTTGCAATCGCTCAAGCCACTCGGAAAATATCTGCATCGCTGTGCGATCAGGAGTGGAGAGAGCGAACCTCTGCGGCTCACGTTTGAGCGCGGCCCAGAGTTTCTTTCTATCTTTTTCAAACGACGTATACGCATCGATGCGCGTGGCTCGGAAGCGAGCAAACCATGTTTTTGCCGCGTTGCAGTAAGGGCAGCGCGCGATTTCGCTTTCGAAGAAATGAGGCCGCGCAGTCGATGCGCCTGAGAAATCGGTTTCTTCAGGCGTGTGTTTTCTGAGTTCCGTGTAAGCGGTTCGAGGAGCAAGCCCAAGCTGCTTGGTGAAGAAATCGAAGGCGCATTTGAGACAGATGATCAAAGTTGCGGTTGAAAGCGCAGATGAAGGAAGGGAGTCAAAAGTGATTTCGCTTTTCTTCATAAGGCAGTGGTCAGTGGTCGGCGGTCAGTGGTCGGTGAAGAGAGATGTGCAGTTTGATATTTAGCAAGAAGAACTCTTCGCTAAATCATTGATATCAGGCTCAACAATGGCTTTCAAATATGAGGAATAACCGACCACTGCCTACCGACCACTGCCTACCGACCACCGTTGATGGGGATGGTGGGAATCGAACCCACACAAGGTTACCCTTAAAGGTTTTTGAGACCTTCGCGTCTGCCTGTTCCGCCACATCCCCGAAATTTTCAAACAGACCCGTTTGAAGCGAGACTCATTCTATCGGCTCGAAAACCGCTCGTCAACGAAGGGCGCGGGATAGATTCAGGGCAGGCGGAGAACTTATTGGTTCTATCGCCGCGTTCGCTCCGCGCTCTCTTCGCATACCTCTTCGATTGCGCTCGCGTCGCAATCGACCTCGGCAGGCCCATGCGCAAGCGACCACTTCAGCACGGGAGGCGTGACCAGAGTGGTGATGATGACCATGATGATGATGGCTCCGAAGGTTGCCGCGCCTATGACCGGCTCTACTATGCCTTCGGCATTCGTGAGGAGGAGCGTCGAGCCTATGCCTGCGAAGATCAAACCGACTTCGCCTCTCGGAATCATTCCAAGCCCAATGGCCAATCGATTCGTCCCCCGCTCGGTCACGCACAGCGAGCAGACCTGCTTGCCGATGATCGCCGCCAGCGTCAGCGCCGCCGCAAATCCGAGCGCGTCTATGCGAGCGAATGCGCGAAGATCGACTTTCAATCCCATCAGCACGAAAAATACGGGGACGAGCAACGCGCTTACGGGGCTTATCAATTCATGGAGGCGCGTCTCTCCGCGTTTGAGGAAAGGTTCGAAGTGAACATCTTCGAGCACAAGTCCCGCGGCGAATGCTCCGACTATAGGCGCAAGTCCCACTCGGGCGGCAAGCCAGGCGAGCAGGAAGCAAAAAGCGATTGAGACGGCAAGCAACACCCCGCGACTTTTCAATCGCCCCGCGCCGCGAAACAATTGAGGGACGATGTAGCGGCCCGCGAGAATGGCTCCCGTAAGAAAGGCGAGCGACTTGAGCGCGATCACCATCGTGTCGCCCCACGAAAGCGAGCCGCCTGTCGAGACGGCCTTTATCGCTCCTGCGATGACCGCCAGAACCAACAGCCCCATCACGTCATCGATTACAGCCGCGCCCAGAATTATTCTCGCCTCGCGCGTCTTGATTCGATCAAGGTCTTTCAACACGCGGGCGGTTATGCCTACGCTCGTCGCGCACAGAGTCGCGCCCACGAATATGTGAGTGAGGAGAGGCTCATGGGGCAGGAAGTAATGGGCCACACCCCATCCGAGAAAGAAAGGAGCGATCACTCCGGCTGTGGCCACGAGAAGCGACGACACGCCGACTTCGAGCATCTCGCCGAGATGTGATTCAAGCCCGACCTCGAACAGCAATATGATGACGCCTATCTCGGCCAGCGCCGTTATCACTTCATTCGATTTGAGACCCTCGAAGGCGGTCACTCCCGCGAGAGCCAGATTGCCGATGATGATTCCCCCGATGAGTTCGCCCAGCACGGCAGGTTGATTGATGCGCTCGAAGAGTTCGCCGCCGAGTTTGGCGATCATCAACATGACGGCCACTCCGACCAGCACGAATGGATCGAGACCGTGCGACTCGTTTGCGCCTCCTGCCTGCGCGATCCCCGTCGTCGAAATCAAAGCGCCCGCGATGAGCGTCAGTAGTATCAGTCCTCGTTTCATAAAATATCCGAAAGCAGATGAGATCGATCCCGGTCATCCGAGGTCTATGAAGCAGCCCTCTTCCGTCTCCTGCAATCCTGCTTTGCTGCGAGCGGGTGAAACAGGATAGTTGCGCGGATCGATCTTGAAACGTTTCATTAACGTTGCTGCGATAGGAGCTATCTGCCGCTGATAGCGAGCCGCTTCCTGATCGAGCAGGCGAAGCCGCTTGCGATTGTTGTCTCTGTAGCGGATGCCTGAAAGTGTGGTGAGCAGAGCGTAATAGCCTGCGGCTCCCAGGATGGCGGCGATTATGATATCGGCTCCGCTCCGGCCCGCGATCACCGCGACTACTATTGTCAAAATACCGAACAGCATTACTACTCGGGCCATGAACCATCCGTACTTGCGATGCCAGAGCCTCTCGTTTTGTATGAATCCCTCGCGGCGCTGGGCGCGATCTTTGGCTTTGAGGAAATCGCTGGCTTCCTTCGCGCAGTTCGTAGTCGCGGGAAGCCGTTCGATCAGGTCTTGCATATCGACGGGCGATTCTACTTCGCTGATTATTATCTCGATCAGCTTTCGCACATCTTCGGGAACGCCCTGCGTGCCATCCTTTTTTCCCATCTCTATCGAGCGGCCCCTACTTGTTCTTGCCGTCTTTGCCCAGCACTTTGCTGAAAGTGAAGATGACGAGAGAAAGGATGAAAATCCATGCCCCGATTGCAAATGCCCATCCTCCGGCGGTCATCTCCGGGTGGCCGAGAGCGTCAGTCGATTGCAAAAGCAAAGCAATCATCATGCGGAAACCTCCTCAGATTTATTTCTGTGTTTTTTCCAGGCTATTTTGACAAGCACAAGAGTGATGATCAGCAGGATGAGCATTTCAATGCGCGCGCCCCAGATGTACCAGAAATTAGGTAGCGCGGCGGTGTTATCTATGAGATGCCGACCCGTGAGGGCGAACTCATAAGCCAGCCGCTCTCCTGCCGAGGCGGTCGCTTTGCTCCATCCCGGCAGGTCCTCCCACGTCTTGAACAAAATGGCGGGGATCAGTTTGTCTATCGTCCCTTTGATGAGTATGACGATCAGCAGCAGCGGCACGACATACTTCATTATGGGGAAGAAGAAACCGGGCAGCCGAATCTGCGCGCCCTTGCGTATTTCCTCCCATGCGCGTCGCGCCTTGAATATCCAGATGAAGATGATCACCTCGATGAGCGCGAATACCAAAAGCAGGAACTCGCCTGCCCAGAAGTCGAACTCATCCAGATAGCCGTACTTCATAAACATTATGATGGGAATGGCCGAAGCCAGCATCAGGACTCCGATGCATAAAGCGGCTTTCTTTCGCTTTATCTTCATCTCGTCCTGAAGGAAAGCCATCGCAGGCTGGGCGAGCGCGAGCGAAGAAGTGATGCCCGCGAAGAAAAGCAGAGTGAAGAAAAGACCGCCGAATATGAACCCTCCGGGCAGCCCCGAAAAGACGGCGGGCATGGTCTGAAATCCCAGATTGAAAGTCCCCGCCTGAGCTATCGCCGTGGCAGCGCCCGGACCGAAGAAGGCCGCCGCCGCCGGTATGGATATCGAGCCTCCGAGTATGACTTCGCAGAACTCGTTCATCGATGAAGTGGCCAGCCCCGTCAGCACGATGTCTTCATCTTCCTTCACATAGCTGGCGAAGGTTTCTATCGAGCCGGTTCCTAGCGAAAGGGTGAAGAATATCTGTCCGGCTGCCGCGAGCCAGACTGCGCCGTCTGTGATCTTTGAAAAGTCAGGGTTCCAGACGAATGCCACTCCGCCCATCGCTCCCGGCAGCGTCAGCACTCTGATGCCTACGACGATGGCAAACAGCACTAGCAGCGGCATGGCGATCTTGGCCATCTTCTCGATGCCGCCTGCCAATCCGCGCGAGAGGACGAAGATATTAACGACGAGCGTGATGGCGAAAAAGATTACCGCCATCGCAGTTCCCGAAAGCAGCGCAGTGCCGCCCGTCCCCAGATAGTTCGAAAGATGACCGCCCATCGTATCGAATGCCTGTTGAGCAGTTTGCCCTTCGATGCTCGGAATCTGGTTCGTCAGCGACATCACTGCATAGCCCAGCGTCCACGATTCGATGTAGGTGTAGTAGATGACGAAGGCAAGAGGGATGAATATGCCCAGCCCGCCGAGGTATTTGGCGGCGCGGTGATTCCACAACTTCTCGAACATTCCGGGCGAAGTCGAATAGCCGAACTTGCCCCCGTAGCGGCCAACTCCCCACTCGATCCACATCAAAGGGATGCCGAGGAGCAGCAGAGAAATGAAGTATGGAATCATGAAGGTTCCGCCGCCGTTTTTGGCGGCAAGCGCCGGGAATCGCAGAAAGTTGCCGAGTCCCACTGCGTTGCCAGCCATAGCCAGCACCAGACCCAGTTGAGAACCCCAACCCTCTCTGGATTCCGTCGTGTTGATTTCTGTCGCCATATACCCGTATCTCCCTTTCAGTTGTCGGTTGCAATCTGTCAGCCGCGCGCCGTAATGACCGGACAGTGCGAGTGGCGTATGACGCGATCCGTCGTCGTGCCGATTATTTCCTCGGCCAGTCCCGCGTGTCCGTGCATAGAAATCGCAATCAGGTCGATCTCGTGTTCTTCAGCGAACCTGACGATTTCATCTTCGGCGCGTCCCTCGACCACGTGCGCGGATGTCACCGCCTCGCCGCCCTCTAGCGACGAGATGTATTGCTTGAGTAGTTCCTCGACGCCGGATTTGAAATCGGCATCGCCACTGTTCAGCCCCTTGCTTTGATAGAAAGCCGAATGGCCCTCCTCTATAACGTGCAGAACGAACAGCTTTGCGCCGAACTTTCCGGCAAACAGCGCGGCGTAGGGGAAGACGAGTGCCGAGGCGTCCGACAGGTCTGTTGTGAAAAGTATCTCTTTCAAACGGCCCGTGTAGCTTGCGCCCTCGGCTTCTGCTTCCACCTTGACGATGAAGACCGGAATGGTGGAAAAGCGCGCCACTTCTTCGGCGATGCTCCCGCCGAGGAAAAATTGCGATAGCGCAGAACGTCCGTGCGTCGCCATAACTATCAGGTCGCAGTTTTTGGAGCGCGACAAATCCAGTATGTCTTTATAAGGCGCGTGACCGCGAATGACCACTCGCTCCGTTTCAACCGCATCCCCTAAGTCGGAGAGCGGCGCGAAGGAATGCGCGGGATTGGCCGGGTCTGCTTCTTCCAGTTCGGCAACGTGCATCAAGACAAGCTTGGCCCCGAATGCCTTTGCCATCTCTGCGGCGAAGGGAAAAGCCTTGTTTGAAAACTCGGAGAAATCGGTGGGGAACAGAATCATCCTTATTTCTGCCATGATGCTTCAATCCTTTCTTCGAAAAACTGCCAAGCGCCTCAAAAAAGCTATCTCTTGAGATCGGATTTTTCCTCATCCACGTCGGTCGCCTGTGATCCGCCGGGAGAGACGCCGTGCTTTTGGACTTCATGCGCGAGATATTTCGCCATCACGCTGTGACGTCTGCCGTAGGCGAAGTAGATGACGAATCCTATCCCAAGCCATATAGCCAGTCGCAGCCAGTTGTAACCGGGAAGCGAAAACATCAGCACCGAACAGGTGATGATGCCAAGTATCGGAACGAGCGGAACAAGTGGCGCACGGAAAGGCCGCTCGGCATCAGGGTGAGTCTTGCGCATAATCAGCACCGCCGCGCAGACGATGACGAATGCCAGAAGGGTTCCGATGTTGACCAGTTCAAGCAGCACATCAATGGGCAGAAAAGCGGCCAGCGTTCCGCAGAAGATGCCAGTGAGAATGGTCGATTTATACGGCGTGCGAAATTTTTCGTGTACAGCGCCGAAGAAACTGGGCGGAAGCAGCCCGTCTCGCGCCATTGCCAGAAGCACGCGAGGCTGACTGAGAAGCATAACAAGCAGGACGGATGTGATACCGGCGACGCCCGCGATGGCAATCAACCCGTGCGCCCATCCGAGACCTATGTCGGCAAAAGCCTCTGCTACCGGCGCGGCGATGTCGAGGTCTTTGTAATTGACCATTCCCGTCAGCACTGCCACCACTGCGATGTACAGCACAGTGCAGATGGCCAGCGACGCGACTATGCCGATAGGAACATCGCGCTGAGGCACTTTGGCTTCCTCGGCGTGAGTCGAGACGGAATCGAAACCTATATAAGCGAAGAAAGCCAGAGCCGCTCCCGCCAACATACCTACGGGTCGGCCTGCGACCTCCTGACCGGAGACGTGGTAGCCGAAGAGGTTGAGTCCGGTGTATCCGAAGGGCGCAAAATCAGACCAGTTCGCCGATTTGATATAGAATGCGCCGACGATGATCACGAACAAAACGGCAGCCACTTTTATTATGACCATAGTGGCATTGAATCGAGCGCTCTCTCGGATGCCGACAACCAGAACGATAGTGACCAGCGCGACAATCAACACCGCCGGAAGATTGATGACTGAGTCCGTCCCGACCAGATGCATGAAGTTCGAGCTTGTCGGATCATAAGCTATAGCCGGACCTGACAGTGCTTTAGGCAGTTCTATGTCTATTAGTTTCAGCACCGACTGGAAATAGCCTGACCATCCGTTAGCCACGACCGCAGAGCCTACGGCGTATTCGAGTACGAGGTCCCAGCCGATTATCCAAGCGAATACTTCTCCCAGAGTGGCGTAGGCATAAGTGTAAGCCGAGCCTGCGACCGGAACCATCGAGGCGAATTCGGCATAGCAGAGCGCGGCGAAAATGCAGACCAGTCCGGCGACTACATAAGAAAGCATCAGCGCCGGGCCTGCCGTTTGTTTGGCTATAGCTCCGGTCGTGACGAATATGCCCGCGCCGATGATTGCGCCGACTCCGAGGCTGGTCAACGTGACCGGCCCCAACACGCGGCGAAGGCGATGCTCGCCCTTCATTTCATCGAGCAACACGTTGAGCGGTTTTCTAGCGAAAAGCTGATTAGCCATTTAGCGACAACCTCCAGGAGTTTATCGTGTTATCGAAACTCACAAGCGTTTGTGTCAATGACACATCGCCGGATAACCCCATCTGCTTGAAATCGCCTGCAATACTGAATCAACTGGCCTTCTGATGAGTGAAGACCAGCGCGAGATAAATCACTATCAACAGTCCGACGAAGACGGCAATCGCTATGCTCGCTGTGGTCGATTCCTTGCCCTTTCCTTTGAGCGCGCGACGGATCACTATCGGGCAAAGCACCAGCAGGTTGAGCGCGAGAGGCACGATCATAAACCATGACTTCTCAAGCCAGGATGCAGCCATCCCAAGACTGGCCATTGCAGACCCATTCGGGTCGCTCAGGGCCTTAAGCCACGGTTCGACTTTCAAGAGTTGGTTGATCGTGTCGCTGTTTGCTTCAGTATCTCCTATTGCCATCATCCATTTTTGAGATAGGATCACAATGTCGAAGGCTCGCATGATCAGGAGCAGCAATGTCCCTATCACGCCGAGCCACGCGCCTGTAAGAGCAGTTCTCGCTTCGAGAGATGCCACATCGCCGGTTTGCTCTCTGCCTGTCAATCGACTGTTCATCGATCCGTAGCCCACGTAAATGATGAACCCTAAATTGAGCCACGCCGCGAACCGCAGCCACGAAGTCGGCGGCAGAAAATAAATCAGGTAGAGACACGCAACTATTCCTAGCGCCGCAACGATGATGCCGCCCGGAACCTTGAATGGTCGCTCGCGGTTCGGCTCCTTTATGCGCAGAACGATTATGCCCGCGCAGACCAGTATGAACGCGAACAGCGTCCCGATGTTCGTCAGGTCGACCATCTCATCGATACTGGCGAAGGCCGCAAACACTGCGACGAAAATGCCTGTCAGAATGGTCGAGACATGCGGCGTGCGGTATTTCGGGTGAACTTTGTAGAAAACTTTCGGAAGCAATCCGTCGCGCGCCATCGAGAAAAATATGCGCGGCTGACCGAGTTGAAACACCAAAAGGACAGCCGTGTGCGCGATTACCGAGCCGAAAGCTACAATGCCGACTGCCCATCCGAGGTTCACTCCGAATGCCTCTCCCGCGTGCTGCAAGGCCATTGTGAGAGGTTCGGCCTGTTCGGTCGCCAGCTTGGTCGTCAGGTCGTTATAAGAAATCAATCCGGTGAAGACGGCTGAGACGACGGCATAAAAGACCGTGCAGATGATTAGCGAAGCGATTATGCCAATCGGCAGATTGCGCTGCGGGTTCCTTGTCTCTTCGGCAACCGTCGAGACGGCATCGAATCCGATGTAGGCAAAGAATACTATCGCGGCTCCCGTGCTGATGCCTATGAATCCGTTTGGCGCAAAAGGAGTCCAGTTGGCGGGCTGCACGTAAGTGAACCCGACGATGATGAAGAAGGTCAGCACGACGATTTTTATCCCTACCATCACCGCGTTGAAGCGCGAACTTTCTTTTATGCCCCAGACCAGAATCATGGTGATGAAGGCGACGATTGCGACGGCCAGGAGATTGAATATGATCGGTTTGCCGAATATGTGTGGCGCGTTTTCATAAACGCCCGGAATTTTGGCCGCCGTGCGATAATCCATCGAAAGCCAGTCCGGGATGTTGATGCCGTTTATGCCCAGCCATTCAACATGAATTCCAGCGAGAAGCGTCTTGAAATAATTGGCCCAGCTAATTGCGACCGCTATATTGCCGACCGCGTACTCGATGATCAAATCCCAGCCTATTATCCACGCCACGACTTCGCCCAGTGTTGCGTAAGAATATGTGTAAGCTGACCCGGATATAGGCACCATCGATGCGAACTCGGCATAACATAGAGCCGTGAATCCGCAGACGACCGCTGTGATTACGAACGAGAGCATCAATGCGGGACCCGCGCCGGGGCGTGCCGCGTCGCCCGCGGCTGCCGTGCCTACGGTCGCGAATATGCCAGCGCCTATGATCGCGCCTATGCCGAAAAGCGTAAGCTGAACCGGGCCGAGCGCGCGTTTGAGTTGATGCTCAGGTTCATCAGCATCCTTGAGAATCGTATCGAGAGGTTTTATGCGGAATAATCCCCCGAACGTCCGCGTTTTGACGCTCGCTTTCTCCGGTTGATCTGTCTCCATCAAAGGTTCCCCTCTTCCGTTCGGGTGTGAAACCGGACTTCGGAGTCCGGCAATCACCGGGCTTACTGTTTGGCAGTTTTGAACTAATGGAGCGCCCGATTATTAACTTCCGCGCGCCGCCGTGTCAAGGCGAACACGGGAAATGCGATCCTTTCAAGTCAGTCAAAGTTCAAGGCTTTGATGCCTCAAGGCCTGCGGCACGTTCTTTGAAAATTGCTGCGAGGCTTTCGCCCCCCTCCCCCCTTCGTGTATATTCACGCTTTTGCTATCACGGCGCTGTTGCTAATAGAATTAACAGGCCATCATAAACGCAGATGTTAGAGGCTGGATTTTAGATGTTAGTACCGGAGGGCAGAAACCGTGCCTTCTCTTCTAACATCTGACCCCTAACATCTAACATCTTTTTCTGAGGAGCTTGAATGGAAAAAAAGGGTTTCACTCTCTGGTTCACAGGATTGTCGGGCGCGGGCAAAACGACGCTTGCGCGAATAGTGGAAAATCATCTGCGCGAGCGAGGCCACCGGGTTGAAGTTTTAGACGGCGACATCATACGCACTAATCTTTCAAAAGGACTGGGCTTTTCAAAAGAAGACCGCGACACCAACATCCGCCGCATAGGATTCGTCTGTAATCTGCTCGCGCGCAACGACGTTGTAGCTATTGCGGCAGCAATCTCGCCTTATCGCGAAGTGCGCGAGGAAGTTCGCCGCGAGACCGCAGCCTTTGTCGAAGTTTATGTCAAATGTCCGATCAGCGTGCTGGCCGAAAGAGATGTCAAAGGGCTTTACAAAAAGGCCATCGCGGGCGAGATCAAAAACTTCACCGGAATCGATGACCCTTATGAAGAACCGCTTTCGCCTGAAGTCATAGTCGAGACCGACAGGGAAACGCCCGAAGAGAGCGCCGCGCGCATCGTCGCAAAGCTCGAAGAGTTGTCATTGGTCGAAAAAGCTGAGTCGGCGAGTTTCGCTTGAGGATGAGTTCATTGCAAGCGAGAGCAAATTGTGAGTTGTTCTTATGAAGACGGTTATCATAGGACTCGACGGCGCGACTTTTGACATAATCACGCCTCTGGCGAGCGCGGGCCGTTTGCCTGCGCTCGCCAGATTGATGCACGAGGGCGCGAGCGCGCCGCTTCGCTCGACCATTCTGCCGAATAGTTTTCCCGGCTGGTCGAGTTGCACCACAGGCACGAGCGAAGGCATGCACGGCATCTTCTCTCCCTTCATCAAAAACCGGGCAGACTACACCGTGCGAGCGATGAGCGGACGCGATATCAAAACGCGCCATATCTGGGATTTTCTCTCCCATCACGAAGGTCGCTCCATCGTTATCAACGTCCCGACGACTTATCCGCCTGAGCCTCTACGCGGACAGATGATAACGGGTATGCTCACGCCCGGTATCAATTCTGAATTCACTTTTCCGCCTTCGCTCAAGCAGGAAATACTTTCCGCCTTTCCTGATTATGTAATCGAACCGGCGCGCAACCCCGACAAGCGCGCTCGTATGCGCGAATTCAGCCGCGCAACCGAAATGCACGAGGCGGTCACTCATTACCTGATCGATCAAAACGAATGGGATTTTCTGATGGTGGTGTTTTCCGTTCTCGACCGCGCGCAACACGATTACTGGGCCGATATGGACGAGGCTCATCCGCGCCACGACTCGCGCTCGCCGCAGGAGTTTCGCCAGTTCATACATCACACTTATGAACAACTCGACGCCTGTATCAGTCGATTGATAGAAAAACTTCCCGCTGACGTTCGCCTACTGATCGTGTCGGATCACGGCTTCTGCTCAGAATTATACGAAGTGCGAGTGAATGAATTGCTGGCTTCAGCGGGACTCTTGAATTTCAAAACGCCCGCCCTGCGGCGCAGTCGCGCTCACTGGAAATCGCTTCGAGAAAAAGTATCGCGCCGTCTCATGCCTCAACAATCGAACGGAAACGTGCTTGATAAAAAAGTGACTTATGGAAGCGCGTTTCTCGATGAGATAGATTGGAGCCGCACCGAGGCTTACTTTGCTCAGGACAAGGGCGTGTGGGTCAACCTACGTGGACGCGAGCGCGAAGGCTTGGTTGCGGAAAGCCGTTTCGATGAAGTAATCGAACAAGCGCAACAGGCTTTGCTCAATCTCATATCTCCTTATGACGGCACGCAGGTTTTTGAAAAAGTGATGCGGCGCGAAGAGGCATTCAGCGGCGCGTGGTCGCATCGTCTTCCCGATCTGGTGATGATCCCTTCGAGCGATAATTACGTCTACAACGAGCGACCGAGCTACAATGAATCGATAGTTCCAGCCGATTCGACGACAGGCACTCACTCGCGCGACGGCATACTGATAGCCTGGGGAAATGGAATCCATAGCGACGCTCGTTTCAAAACTCAACCAAACCTGCGCGACATAGCTCCGACCGCTCTCGCTTCGCTCGGATGCCCGTTGACGCTCGATATGGACAGTCGCTGCCTCGAAGAAATTTTCTCCGAACCCCCCGACGTTCAACGCCGGGGCAGTTCTTACAAACAATCGAACGATCAACCCGATTCGCAGGTTTACGAAGCGAGCGAAGAAGCCGCGATCAAAGAGCGATTGCGCGCGCTCGGCTACATTGAATGAGGGAACAGGGGACAGGTTACAGGGAACAGATTTTAGGAAGAGGGAACAGGGGACAGGGAACAGGGAACAGATTTTAGGAAGAGGGGAAAGCTGATGAGACTTCGCCTTTCCATGCCCTGTCCCCTGTAACCTATCCCCTGTAACCTATAAGACATGAAGCCACGAATTCTAATCATCGGACTCGACGCGGCGACTTTGGATTTGATCGAGCCGTGGGCTGAAGCGGGACACTTGCCCGCGCTTGCCTCGTTGATGAATGAAGGCGCGCACGCGCGTTTGATGTCGACTCCGAATATGCACAGCGCGTCGGCGTGGACTTCTATTCTTACGGGCCTCAATCCCGGCAGGCACGGACTCTTTGTTTTTTCTGATCGCGATTTTGCCAGCGGGCGACAGGTTTTTTTCAAAGGCGGCGACCGAAAGGGCGAAACCATCGGCGCGCATCTCGCGCGGCGCAAGCTGAGCGCGGGCTTTCTCAACGTGCCGATGACTTATCCGGCTGATCGCGTGGAAGGCGGATTTATGATCAGCGGACTTGACGGGCCTTCGCTCAACGAACGCGCGTTTCATCCTGCCGAACTTCGCGCTGAACTTTTCGAGCGGTTTCCTGATTATAATTTTTCGCCTCCGGGTCTCGGCGATATCATGCGCGCGGGCCGAATCGATGAAGCGATAAAGGCGTGGACTCGCCTCATCGATATTCAAACACGTGCGGCTGAGTATCTGCTTGAAACTCGCCCCGTGGATTTTTTCATGACCGTCTATACCGCGAGCGACTGGGGGGGCCACAATCTCTGGAAGTACATGACGAGCGATTTTCGTAGAGACCTGCTCTTTCGCGATTCGCTGCTTTCGATTTATCGCGCGCTCGATGGGGCGGTAGAAAAGTTGATAGCTTGCGCCGACTCCGATGCTCACGTCTTCGTGATTTCGGATCACGGGATGGGACCGCACACGGGCGCGTCTTATCATCTGGCCGAATGGCTGGAGCAAAGCGGTTATATGACTCGCAGGAAATCGAAGCAGACTCGCGCATCGCTGATAAAAACGGGAAAGAGCGTCGCTCGAAAACTGCTGCCGCTGTCGGTGAGAGAGAAAATCCGTTCGCGCCTCGGCGATGAGCGCGTCAAACAAATGGCGATGGCGGAGAAGGACTCTTTTTATTCCTCGATTGAATGGGCAAAGACCACCGCCTACACAGAACCGGGCCGTCACGTCATAAACATCAACCTCGCGGGGCGAAACTCGGAAGGAATCGTTTCGGAAAAAGATTACGATGATGTTTGCCGCCGCATCATCGAAGACCTCGCCCGATGGAGCGATGCCGCGGGAGAGCCGATAGTCGAAAAAGTCGTTCGGCGCGATGAAGTTTACTTAGGGCCTTATGCTGAGAGGGCGAGCGATCTTTATGTTTACTGGAATCCTTCGGCGCGCGTAGGGGAGCCGCCCGCTGAAGTCGCGGCACGCGGCTACTGGTGGAGCGGCGATCATCGCCCTGAAGGAATTTTGATTTGCAAAGGGCCGGGAATCGAGCGAGGCGCGTGCGCGATCACGCCTGCGGTTTACGATCTCGTGCCGACGGTGTTGTATCTCGCGAAGCTCTCGGTTCCGGCAGGGCTTGACGGCAGAGTGATAGAAGAAATCTGCGCGAAAGAATTTCTCGAATCGAACCCCGTGAAAATCGATGCGACCACAAGCGAAGCGAGCGCGGACGCGGGCGGATTGAGCAAAGAAGAAGAAGAGTTGATCGAAGAGAAGTTGCGCGCTTTGGGATATCTTTAGTTCGTCAATTGATGAATCACTCTCTCAATCACATCGAAGCAATCGAAACTCGCACCGCGAAATCGCCGCGCTTTCGCCGACACCTTCTCTATATCGTTTTCATTCTTGCCGCGCTCGTCGCTATGTTCTGGCGCGTCTTCTTTTTCGGCGAAACTCTCATCGATGTCGCCACGCTCAACAATCAGCTTCCGTGGGGATATCAAACAGGCGAAATCTCGAATCATCCCTACAACCGCCGCGACCTCACAGACACTTATGCCACGAGAGAATATTTCATCATCGAAGCGTACCGCGATGGCGAAATGCCGCTTTGGAACCCCTTCACGATGGCGGGCCACCCGATCTACGCCGACGGAGTGACGAAAATCTTTTCGCCTTTTCTGCTCTTTCATTATTTCTTCGACCCTCCGCTCGGCTATTCGCTGGCTCGGATCGCGGAACTGATGCTGGCCGCGATTTTGATGTATACGTTTTTGATCTGCATCGGCGCAGGCATGGAAGGATCACTCGCGGGCGCGCTGGTCCTGGCGTTTTCATCTCACTCGATGTTTCACCTCACCGGACTCGGATGGTGGGGGGGAGTGGCGTGGCTTCCCTTGATAATCTTATTCGCTGATCGCGCCGCCGCTCGCCGCAGCTATCGCTATGCGATACTGGCGGGAGTTTGTCTCGCGGCTCAGTTTTTCTGCGGATGGATGCAGAACCAAATCTATTTCGTCGGCGCAGTCGCGCTCTACTATCTCTTCTTCGCCTTCCGCCATCGCGCACGTCAGCCGCTTGCATTGATGATGGTGACTCTCGCCGTGGGGTTTGCGCTTTCTGTCACTCAATGGTTGCCTGTGATGGAACTGCTCACGCATTCGAATCGCAAAATAGTTCCGACCGAGATCGGCTATATCCATCTGCCGCCGTGGTATATGCTGACGATGGTTTTTCCGAATCTGTTCGGCGAAGCGGACAATGTGAAAACGCTCAATCTTTTCGCGGCCATAAATGTTTCGCACGATCATATTCTCTACATCAGCATCGCCGCGCTCGCCCTCACGGGTTTTTGTCTTTACTCATACCGCCGCAAACTGATCGAAGACGAAGAGCGACGCTTTCGCATTTCATTTCTGTTGCTGCTTGCAGGAATCGCTTTGTTCCTGATGATGGCCACGCCGCTTTATGTTTACGTGACTCGATTCATCCCCGTGCTTCAAGTCATTCGCGTAACCGTCCGCGCGGGAGTGCTTTTCCTATTCGCCGCTTCCGCTCTCGCGGGGTTTGGCTTGGCCGTCTTTCTGAAAGCCTCGCGGGAATCACTTGAATCATTTTATAAACACACACGAAAAATTTTCATCGCTGCTATTTCATTCGTCGCGGTCGGAGTGATCGCTTCGATCATTTTTCGACAGACGGGCTTCGCTTCCGATGCCGAAGGGAGAGGAAAGCTCAACTTTCTTCGACGCTCGGCAAGCGTTCTTTCTGAACAGTTCCTGCCTCCGAATTTCGACACACTGCTGCCGCTCATTTTCATAGCCGCGATCGTCGCGCTCATCGCATTATTCAAACAGGGAAGGCTCAAACGCGAACTGGTTTTCGCCGCGATAATCACGTTGATCGTCGTCGATCTTTTCTGGCACGACAGGCAATTCAATCCGACATTCGACCGCTCGCGGGTTTTTCCGCAGACTCAGATAACCGATCTGCTGCGTTCGCTTCCACCGGGCCGCGTGCTGGTTGCGCCTGCGGATATGGACACGAATCGCAAAGCGGATTCAGATGATTTGAAAATCATCGCGCCGCCTAATACTTTGCTGCCTTATCGAATACCGAGCGTGTCGGGCAAGAATCAGCAGTTCCCGCGCTGGTATCGCGATTATGCTTCGCTCATCGAGCCTCAACCTTACCTGAGCCACGTCGTATTCGACGAGACTCGATCAAAATTTCTCGACCTGCTCGGCGCGCGATACCTGCTCACACATGCATCAAGACCTGGGCCCGCGGGCTATGATTTCATCGCCAGCGCCGAAGGATTATCCGTCTATGAAAATAAAAACGCACGGCCTCGCGCATTTCTCGTCGGCGAAGCGATCCGGACGAGCGATCAAGAGGCGGCCTTGAGCGTGATGTCAGGCGAAAAATTCGATCCTTCAAAAACAGTCGTCTTTGAGCGAGACTATCAAATACACTCATCGCCCCAAATCACGGGCGAGGCAGGCATCATCGAAGACAGGCGAAATCGCGTCGTGATAAAAACCCGCTGCGAGCAGGATGGCATACTCGTCTTGAGCGACAATTTTTATCCCGGCTGGAAAGCCTCAATCGACGGCTCTCCCATTGAAATAATGAAAGCCAACGTCACGATGCGCGCTGTCCGAGTTCCTGCCGGAGAGCATGTGGTATCATTCGAGTTCGCGCCCACATCGCTGAGAGTTTCCATATATGCAAGCCTCGCGGCTCTCGTGATCGTAGCAGGCGCGCTCGTCCTCATTGAAATCAGACAAAGAAGGTAACGGCCACGATTTATTCGAGGATAAAAAAGACCGTCAAGCATACGCTCATATTCAGTCTGGGCAATATCGTAAGCAATGCCTTCTCGCTTCTGCTCGTTCCCGTCTATGTTCAGCATCTCCGACCGAACGAATACGGACGGTTGGCGCTGCTTTCGATAGTGTTGACTCTGACCGTGATTGTTTTGAAATCGGGTCTCGATCAGGCTTTCTTTCGCAATTACTACGAGACTGAAGACCCCGCGGCGCGCCGCCGCATAGTCGGCTCATCTCTCATCTTTCTCATAATCATATCGTCGCTTCTCATCAGCCTGCTTTACCTCGTCGCGCCGCAAATTTCCGCGCTCGTGTTTTCAGGCAACTCTGATAGAGCGGAGTTGCTGAGGCTGATCTTCATCATAAGTTTTTTCGAAGTCATAACGACGATACCCAACTCGATTCTGCGCGCAAACTTTCGTTCGGTTCGATTCTCCCTTCTCAGCCTCGTTTCGCTCATCGTTCAGCTTGCGGCGATTTTATATCTGGTACTGCGAGTCGATAGCTCGGTTGAAAGCGTGGTGAAAGGGCGATTGATAGGAACCGCCTTCGAAGCCGCGCTTTTCTTCTTCGCCGTCAGGCGCGAGTTGAGTCTGAAGTTTTCCTCTTCTGAACTTGGCGAGATGCTCTCCTTCGGCTGGCCGCTGATATTCAATCAGATCGGCTCGACGCTGTTCATAATGATCGACCGATTCTTTCTCGAACGCTACACCAATGACATTCAGGTAGGAATTTACGCGCTGGCGAATACTTTCATTTCCATAGTGTCGGTCGTCGCAGTGATGCCCTTCGGTCAGGTGTGGACTGTGATGAGGTTTTCGGTGATGAAGGATGACGGCGCGCACGAATATTATTCGCGCGTGCTGACCTACATCGCCTTCGTCAGCATGACTCTTTCGCTCGGCGTCGCGGCAGTCGCCGGAGACGGAGTATTGCTCTACGCCCCGCGCGGCTACTGGGCCGTCGCTTCGATTCTGCCCGCGCTGGCTCTTTCGGCAGTCCTCGACAGCGCATCGCGCGTGCTCAACGTAGGCATCACCCTCAAGCGAAGAACCATCTATGCGCCTGCCGTCATCTTCACTGCGTTGCTATTCAACGTCGCGTTGAATTTTCTGCTCATTCCTCGCTATGGAGTTTGGGGCGCAACGGTTTCGACCATGATTTCTTATTTCGTTTTCTGCGCGCTGAGGTTCTGGGCGTCGAATCTCTTCGTCAAAATCCAGTATGAATGGCGTCGCGTCTTCACGGTTTTGATCGTGGGGGGATTGCTGATAGCGTCGTTTTATCTCATCGATTATCTGCGCGGAGTCGGGCAATATAAATTTGACGATCCTGCGCGGCGGCGAATGTTGTTCCTCTCGATTGCGGCAAAAGCTGTGCTGGCGATTTCATTTCCCGTGATTCTGCTCGCGCTTCGTTTTTATGATGAGAAGGAGCGGCGAAGACTATCGGAGATATGGCAGAAGCTAGTCTTTGCGCTCCGCCATCGCAGATGGCCGCAGGTGGAACGATCTGAAAGTTAGAACCTTGCTTCATTGCTTCATTGCTTCCTCTCCCGCCTCCGCAATTACCGTTCAGAAGTTTTTTCCTACCGCTCCCGGCAAATACATTGAGCGCAGCAGGAAGTGCGAATAATTTTGTCTTCGAGTGAAATAGCATCAGTCGAGGTTTAACTATGGCGGCTCAATCGAATCACAAGCAGCAGCGAATCGCTTTTGTAAAATTATTTCTGCTGGCATCTGCATTCGCAGCAGTTCTTTTTTACACTTTTTCAAATTCCGAACCGAACCAAGCACCTGCGCCGACTGAAATACAGGAGAAATCTTCAGAACAGTTTCAAACCAGCGTCGTCGCATTGATGCCGGAAACGCCTGCGCCTCCCCGTGAGAAAACCTCGACTGCGCAGCCGCGAGCGCAAACTCCCAAAGAGAAAAAACCGGCTCCTGTGAGATTCGATCATCTCGTCCGCGAAGATTTCTTCAGCGGCATGGCCGGAGACGCGGAAGCTTTCACGCGCGGAATGAAAGTCTGTGAAGAGACGCTGGCGAAAAATCCCAAACACGCGGAAGCTCTTGTTTGGCACGGATCGGGGCTGCTCTTTGAGGGCGGTCAGGCGTTCAGAAAAGGTGACATGCAAAAAGGCATGGAACTGTGGGCGCGCGGAGAACGGGAAATGAACGAGGCCGTCGCGCTCGATCCTGCGAACGTCGGCGTCCTGATCCCGCGCGGCGCGACTCTCCTCGCTTCATCGAGATATGTGCCTGTGCCGGATATGGCGAGAAAACTGCTTGAGACGGGTCTCAGGGATTACGAAAAAGTTCTAGAATTGCAAAAGCCTTATTTCGATAAGGTCTCGCTGCACGCGAAGAGCGAATTGCTCTGGGGGCTTGCCGAAGGATGGCACCGAATGGGCAACAGAGAGAAGTCGCGCCCTTACTTCGAGCGAATCCTGAGCGAATGTTCAAGCTCGCCTTATGCCGCGAAGGCGCGAGAGTTTCTCGATGGGAAACCTCCGAGTGGTCACGTATCATGCACAGGCTGTCACAAAAACTGAAGGCGCGATGATTATCGAAACGGCACTGGAAAAAGAAACTGCGAGCGAGCACCGGGAAGCCACGCCGCTCGTCCGGGTCGAACATCTCGCGAAGAGTTACAAAGATGTTCGCGCTCTGGATGACATCAGCTTCGAAGTCCGACGCGGCGAAGTCTTCGCTTTGCTCGGCCCCAACGGCGCGGGCAAAACCACGACGGTCGAGATCATCGAGACATTGCGCTCGCCTGACAGCGGTCGTGTTCGCGTGTGCGGATATGACCCGACGACTCACGGGGATGAAATCAAAAAGCGAATCGGCGTAGCTCTGCAATCGACCGTTCTCCCCGACAAGATAAAACCTCGCGAGGCGCTCAATCTCTTCGCAAGCTTTTATCCGCAAAGAGCCGACGCGGATGAACTGCTCGCTCTGGTTTCGCTCGAAGAAAAAGCTTCAGCCGCATTCAGTTCGCTTTCGGGCGGGCAGCAGAAACGGCTGGCCGTCGCTTTGGCTCTCGTGAATGACCCTGAGCTTGTCATTCTCGACGAGCCGACTTCGGGACTCGACCCGCAGTCGCGTCGAGAATTGCACTCGCTCATCGAGCGATTGCGCGGGATAGGCAAGACCGTCATCCTGACGACTCATTACATAGAAGAAGCCGAAAGGCTCTGTGACCGCGTGGCGATAATCGATCACGGGAAGATAATCGCGCTCGACACGCCCGCCCGCCTCATCACTCGTTCGCGCGGATTGTCGAGAATCGAATTCACTACTGCCGAACCTGTTCCTGCTGCGATCTTGAGAGAGATTCCATTCCTTGATTCGATCATCGAAAAGGGAAGCGGGTTTGCCATAATTACATCGAATGCGTCGCGGGCGGTTGTCGAACTGATTCACAAACTCGAAGATCATCACGCGGAGTTGATCGATCTTCACATCACGCGCCCGACGCTTGAAGATGTATTCATCGAACTGACGGGAAGGGAGATCAGAGAGTGAACGCCTGGCTTTTGAACACGGCGATGGAACTGAGACTGAGCCTGCGCGACCGTCAGGCCATCTTCTGGAGCTTCGTGTTTCCGCTCTTTTTTCTCTTCATATTCGCGACCATCTTCGGGCGCACCAGTCCGAAAGGCGTTGCCGGGTTGATGCCGGGATTGCTGACGATAAGCTCGATGGCCGCCGGATTTTTCGGCCTGAGCATCGGACTTGTGACTGCGCGCGAGCGCGGATTGCTTCGTCGCTACAGGGTCGCGCCTGTCCGTCCGTGGCTGATAGTGAGCAGTCATCTGGTTTCGAACTTTGTCATCGCCCTTGCTTCTTTGATAGTTCAACTCGCGCTTGCGAAGGCCGTCTATCGGGTCAATGTCGCGGGAAGCGCCGCTTCGTTTCTCGCTATGTTGAGCGCGGGCTTGCTGGCTTTCATGTCTGTGGGACTCGTGGTCGCGTCTCTGGCTGAAAATACGAAGGTCGCGTTGGTCGTTTCGAATATTCTCTTCTATCCGCTGATGTTTCTGGGCGGGGCCGCGCTCCCCACCGAGATGCTCTCGCCCGGATTGCAAAGCGTATCACGGATGCTGCCTTCGAATTATCTCGTGCGAGGACTCGGCGAGATCATCAGCGATGGTCGAGGGGCCAGCCTTCAAATCATTGCGGTATTGATGACGACAGGCATCGTTGGTATCGTCGTTGCTGCGACGTTGTTCAGGTGGGAATCGAGCGAGCCGCTGTCAGCCGCAAAAAAGGCATGGGCCGCTGCGGTCGTCGCGGTTTTCATACTTGCTGCTCTGATCGCCCGCCAGTGAAATCCACCGATGCGCAAACAGCTTTTCAACACGCTTCTGATTTTTTTCATACTCGCGCCCGCAGCAGCGGCGCAGCGCGAGTCGTCCTCCCCGCCATCGGTCTGGCAACAATCCCGTCAGTTGCGTTTGGATCAGATCGAGCGACTCAAACCGGAGATTGCGCGAGACCCGAAAAATCTCTCTCTGCAAATCAGTCTCGGCCAGATTTATTACTGGCTCGCGCTCGACCGCGACTCTGAGTCGCTCGTCGAGGCCGAAAAAATTTTCAGGCATGTTCTCGATAGCGACCGTGACAATGCGCAATCTCTCGCTTACTACGGCGCGGTGCTGGGGCTGAAGATCGGATACAGCCTCGTCCCGCCGGATCAGGTCATTCGCACTGCGCAGGAAGCCAGCGCATCGCTTGATCGAGCCGTCTCGCTTGCCCCCGACTCAATAGAAGTCCGCGAGATTCGCGGCTACACGAGTCTTCACACTCCATCCTACGCGGGCCGCGATAATCTTGCAGTCGAAGACTTCTCTCACGCCCTCACTCTGCTCGAACTCGCGAAGGCCAGCAGCGAAGATATCGCAGAGGTCTGCCTCGCTTTGGGCGACGCCTACAACAAAACCGGAGAGCGACAGAAAGCGCGCGCCTCGTGGCAGCGGGCTATCGATCTTCTGCCCGGCTCGTTTTCCGCAAAGACCGCGCAACTGAGGCTCGACAGCAATTCGGTTGAAGACGACGCTTCGGCCAGTCGCATGAGGGAATTGATCGCCTTCTTCGGGTTCCTCACGGGCGCGGCCATCTTTTCGATTCTGTCTTTTTTAATTCTTCGCGATTTACTGAGAGCGAGACGAAAGCCTAAAGGGATCGCCGCATCTCTGATCGTCTCTCTGCTCGCGCTCGTGTGGAACTCAGCGAGCCTCGCGCTGTTCGTTCTCAACGCCGCAGGGCAGCGTCGAGACCTGGCGTGGAGCGACAAGGATATTTTTCTCGCGCTTTCGCTTTCCACGATTCCTCTGGGTCTCGTCATCGCTTATCGTTTCCACAAAGCCGCGTTTATGGACATCGCGCTCAAGCGAGGCGCTGCGCTGCTCGTGCTGCTTGGGCTTTCGATTATTTATGCGCAACTCGTCACCGTTCCGCTGAGGCTCACTATTCTTCAGGTGCAAAACCCCGTGCTGCGCTCGATTTTTTTCAACGGCATCTGGCTCTGGGTTTTTCTGCTCTACCCCGCGGCGCGCGACCGGATACATCGCGTGGTTGATCGCTTCGTGTTCAAGCGACGCGATTATTCGAATCTGCTCGACTGGTTCGGCGAAAAACTGCGCGGCGCGGCAGACGAATCGAGTTTGATGGCTTCGGTGTCTGACGCCCTGAAAGAGGCTTTCAGAGCCGATTTCGCACGCTTCGCTTCCTCGACCGATAAGCTTGTCGGTCATCTCATGCGCGAGCCTGCTTTGCAGAAATCAGATGTCGCGCTCAAAGACGCCATCGAAGATGATGAACTGTATCTATCGTTGGAAGGGCATAGAATCGAGCTTGTGATGATCGTCAGACGCGGCGACACGGCAGAGGGCGCGATGATGGTCGGCGCGCGAGCCTACGGACAGGGGTATCTCAGCGAAGAGTTGAGCGCGTTGCGCGCGCTCGCCGTTCAGGTCAGCCACGCGCTTGAAAACATCAGGTTGCAGGAATCGAGACGCAGACAGGCCATAGCTGAAGAAGAGTTGAGAAAGCTGGCGGCGCAGGCGGAACTGCGCGCTCTGCGAGCGCAGATCGATCCGCACTTCTTTTTCAACGCGCTCAACTCCGTCGCTTCGCTCATCAATGAAGACCCGCAGCGAGCCGAAGAACTCGTCGAAGACCTCAGCGACTTGTTTCGCTACTCGTTCAGGAAGGGCGGAGAATTTATTTCGTTCGGCGAGGAGTTGGAGCTTGCAGAGACTTATCTCAAAATCGAAAAGGTGCGACTGGGCGACCGGCTGGAATTCAGGAAATTTATTTCTGCTGACGCGATGATGATTCAGATACCGGCTCTGAGTATTCAGCCGATAATCGAAAACGCCGTAAAGCATGGACTGGAGCCATTGAGCGGCGGCGGTGTGATAACTCTGTCGGCTGCAATAGCGGGAAATCATCTCTCGATTCACATAAGCGACACGGGATGCGGCATTGCGCCCTCGCGACTCGAAGAAATTTTTTCATCGGGCGTGGGTTTGTCCAATGTCAATGATCGATTGCGAAGGCTTTATGGCGAAGGATTGAGGGTCGACAGCCAGCCGGATCAGGGGACGACAGTTTCTTTTTCGATTCCAGTGATGCCTCGCGCGGCTGAAGCGGTATGATCAAGACGCTGATAGTTGATGACGAATCGCTTGCTCGAAAACGGCTCGGCAGGATGCTTGCCGCCTTCGATGATGTCAATATCGTCGGCGAAGCTGAGAACGGCGCGGAGGCTGTAACGAAGATCGAAGAGCTTCATCCCCGCCTGGTGCTGCTCGATGTGCAGATGCCTGACCTTGACGGCTTCGGCGTGTTAAGGATGCTCGATGCAAACAGCCTTCCTTTGATCGTCTTCGTGACCGCTTTTGATCGATACGCGATTGATGCCTTCGAAGTAAATGCAGTCGATTATTTACTCAAGCCCGTGAAATCGAAACGGCTCGAACAGGCAATCGAGAGAGCGCGCGAAAAGCTTGCGTCGAAAGAGCAGGCCGGTGTTGATCTTAAAAATCTGTTGCAGGCCTTCGAACCGCGCCGACATCTTGAGCGATTGTCTGTGCGCTCGCAGCGGCGAATACTGATCCTGAGTTGCGATGACATAACGTCGCTCAGAATAGATCACGGACTTGTCTTCGCGACGACTGCTCAGGGCGAGTTTCGCACGAGCTATACCACCTTCGGGCAGATCGAAGATCGACTAGACCCGGAAAGATTTCTGCGCGTGCATCGTCAGACAATCGTGAACCTCAATCACGTCCGCGAGGTAAGCGAGATGGACAACAGCACTGCGCGACTTGCATTGAGTTGCGGGCGTCAGGTCAGCGTGAGCCGCGCTCAGATGAAAAGGCTGCGCGAGGCTCTCAATCTGTGAGGTTCACGGCTTCAAACATCGCCTGCTTCGACCCGGCGGCGAATTTTTTTTGAAGCCGTCGCGCGTAGGCATAGCCCGCCTTCGCCAGAAAGTTATCTGGTCGCGAGAAGGCCAGAAGGTCATACACTACAAGATCGTTCTCCCTGTTCCATTCGACAGTGAACCGCTCTTCGCCGCGTTCCGCATGACCGGGCAGTGTGCCGTAAGCGAAGCCGAACTTTTTGATTGCATCGTCTGTATCAACCGCCGCGACTATCCGGCAGGCATTGAGCGAAAAGAATCCGAGATGACGTGCAAGCACGGCCACTACGGTTCCGACCTCAATCCCTGAATCAGGCCAGCAGAGCCTGATCCACGGCATGTCGAACATCTTCCACCCGCGGACGGCGCGGACGGCGCGATTGAAAACCTCCGCGCCGCGTCCAAGCTCTATTCGATTGTGATCGAGGGTATAACCTGCGGGCGGCGAAGAGAGCGTCGCGCCGACATCCGCGTATGAAAAAGGAAGATGGCGTTTTGAATCGATGAATCGATGAATGCGATCTTCTGAAGGATTGGTCAGCAGGAACATGGTTGCGGAGAGCGATTCAGATGAACAATTCGGGCGAGGCGTTGAAGAATTTTCCCAAAGCTCTCGCATGAGTCTTGCTGATGCTTCGCTTGCCGTTGACCACTTCAGACGCGACGCCGCTAGACCTAAATATGCGAACGAGGTCTTTCTGGCGCAGCCCTCTGTCTTCCATGAGCATCTGCAAAACGGCATGAGGCGGCGCATCGGGGATCGGGTGATGCTCGTCTTCGTATTCCTCTATGAGCATCGATATCAGGTCAAGAAGTTTTTCTTCTTCAGCCGAAATACGCTCGCCCTTCCTCAGTAGCTTGTTTACCTCTGCACGCAGTCGCTCATAGTCTTTCTCGTTTTCGATGATTGCCGGGAGAGTTTTTGCAAGCAACCGACCGTATTTCCTTGAATCAAGTCTCCCGCTAACAACCGCAGTCATTCTTCCATCTCCCTTTATCGTATCGCGCTCGAACATTCGCAAAATGAGCGATGTCTGTCAACAGGGCTGTAGCAGAATCCCGATAATACCAGCAGCAGAAACGCTCTTCAATCTTCGGATGACTAGCAGTGTTCCTGCAAAGCAGGTTGAAAGGGAAAGACGCAACTAACCTGGGATCGCATGGAAGCTTGCTTGATAAATCAAGGCTTGGGGGGGGGCTATAGGCTCTCGATTTGAAGCCGGACGCGCATGATGCACGCGCTCACAGGACTTTGCAAGAACCGTGTCACGCGCGCCGATTATATTGACTACAAGAAGCGGTTGACCTATGATTACGCCGACTTCGGAATGCTGGCGTATCTGAAATCTGTGGTTCATCTCGCAGGTAGTAAACCTCATACTTACTCAGATGATGTCAGAGGCTCCTTACTGAATAATGATTGAAAGCTACTCGAATCGAATGCGGATTGTGAGGGCTGATCAATATGACGCCCGGAGAGTTGATCGATAATCACAAAATGGAGATATTGAGTCGAGCTTATGTCCAGGCCGTAGCGGGTAAAGCAGGGATAAATCTTTCTCTAGGGAAAAGAGAACTCGATTATGGGATAGATGGCACTTTCCATCCAATAACCGTGTCAGAGGGGAGTTTAGTTGAAGAGGGTTTCCCTCTGGACTTTCAATTAAAAGCTTCAACTACTTGGAAAGATGATAGTGCTAATATTATTTATGATATGAAGGTCAAAGCGTATAATAAGATAGTCAACCGGAATAATAGAAATGGGGCCGTGCCGAACATATTGCTCCTGCTGTGCCTTCCTACAGAACCTAAAGATTGGTTGGAGATCAGCGAGGAGCAACTTCTACTGAGAAAATGCTGTTACTGGAGTCATCTTGTTGGCGAACCAATTGACAGGCACCCCGATTCTAGTATAAGGGTAAGGATACCAAAGGGGCAGTATCTAAGCCCTCAATCCGTGAAGATGCTTCTTGATAAGACAGAAGCAGGGAGGTGGGAATGACCAGAATATCCGCAAACGATCCAGTTCTTGATACCATCCCCATCAATAAATTTGTGTCTTATCTTGAAAAGAACGGATGGACCCGAACAGATCATCCCAATGACAGAATCTTCCTCTTTCAAGGGCCGCCAGATGATTATGGGAAACCGTTGCGGCTCATCCTTCCGCGCCATCACGATTTAGAAGATGCCAATTCGCGTTTGGCTGAAGCTTTGAACCTTTTAGCTATTGTTCAGGAGATGTCTCCCGCCTCTGTGGTAGACAGAATAGGCAGAGGGCCTAATGCTTCAGTCACTGACGAGGCAGCACGCGCAAAGGAAACAGATGACGGGAGCGAGGGAAAAAGAGGAAGCGGCGCATTCAACGAGTTTAAGGACATCCCATTGCGCCTACGCGCTGTAGCCCTAATAATAATCATCTTTTTACTGGGAACCATATCCTTCTATATATACAGAGAGGGCAAGCGTGAGGAGAATCTAGCTTATGCATTGAGCAGAATAAAAACGCTCGATGAAATAAGCAACGATATCCAGGCTTACGAAGAATCCGCCAGGTCTGCGCTCAGGGTGATTGAGGTGATGGGCAGATTTGAAGAAAGATTGAGAAATCTTTATTCTTTAGAACTTCCTGAAGAAGGGGCAAAGGTAGAACTCAAGCCGACCAGCAATCCTATGCCAACAAATGACCGGTTCTTAATACGCCCTGACGCAAATCCTATCAAGGATTTGGAGCAAAGCAAAAAAAAGCTGGACGAGCTATTCTCACTACTTGATAAAAACAAAGATTGGCTTGGAAAAGATGCTTATAACATAATCAAGGATTATTCTGACACCGTGTATGACTATTATATTGCGCTTAATTCCAGAAGGGATACTAAAGAGATGGATGCGGAGAGGAATAATGTAAGGAACCTTATTAAAAGATTAAAGGATGAAGAGTTGAAAAAAAATAACCTTGAGATTAACTAATTCATATCAAGGGCACAGTGTACCAGTAGATTTCCTGAGCGTCTTATGAAGAACCTGAGCATCGTTTTAACCGTCATTGCTCTATTCGTTCTGACGACGATTGCTCAGGAAAAGCCGCCACGCAATGACGCCAAGTCGATTGCAAATGCTAACAGGAGTAAATCGCCTGATACAAAACCCTCTCCAGGTTGCACCTGTTATTGCGGAAAGAATTGTGACGGCAGCTGCATAGGTTCCTACGAAAGAAATTGCACGACTTTCCAAGGATTACTGTGCGTGGTTATGTGTTGTCAATCATCTCCCCTGCCGGATCCAAAAGATTGCAACGGCCAGTAGAGGTAAATTGTTGAATACGGCGCCCCCTTGAAACTCGATCGCAATAAATCCGACCAATTAGAACAACTATAATTCGTGTTGTCTCACTCTGCCCTGAAATATACTCTGGCCCTGCTTTGGCTGATCCAGCCAGTGTTCCTGCAAAGCAGGTTGAAAGGGAAAGACGCAACTAACCTGGGATCGCATGGAAGCTTGCTTGATAAATCAAGGCTTGGGGGGGGGCTATAGGCTCTCGATTTGAAGCCGGGCGCGCATGATGCACGCGCTCACAGGTTGCAGGAGCCTTATATGCTGATGACCTAGCGCCCTTCTTCGATTGACGTTATGATTCCTTTCTCAATAACGATTTCGCTCAAGTCGCCAGAGGAGGCTTCATGTTGATGAGAAAAATACTTGCTCTGCTTATCCTTGCCCTTCTTCCGCTGGCGCTCGTTCAACGAACTGCCATGACATCTTCGGATAAAATGAACAATCAATCGAAACCGACACTTGCCGAACGACTCGGATTCAAATCGACGGATCGCGTGCTGATCATAAACGGCGATGATGTTGGCGTGAGTCACGCATCGGTCGCAGCGAGCGTCGACGCGATGGAAAACGGGCTGATGACTTCGGCTACGATAATGGTTCCGTGTCCGTGGTTCCTTGAAGCAGCAGCCTACGCGAAATCACACCCGCAGGCCGATTTCGGATTACATCTGACTCATACATCGGAATGGAAGAATTACAAGTGGGGACCCGTGGCGAGCAAAAGCGAGGTGCCGGGGCTGGTCGATCCGCAGGGCTATATGTGGCCCGATATCGTAAACGTCTACTCTCACGCCACGCCCGAACAGGCTTACATCGAAGCCCGCGCGCAGATTCAAAAAGCTATCAGCGCAGGCATCGATGTCACTCATCTCGATTCGCACATGGGAACGCTGCAATACAACCTTCAATACTATGAAGTCTATCGCCGACTGGCCAAAGAATTCGATCTGCCCATTCGCATGGCGTCGCAGGAAACGCTGGCTGCGGCGGGCGGCGCGGGGCTGAGACGGCAACTCGAATCGGACGGCATTTTGTGTCCGGATTATTTGATTCACGGCGGGCGACAGAAAGGCGAAGCGGTCGGCGATTACTGGAAGCGAATGCTGAAAGATTTGAAGCCGGGAGTGACCGAGCTTTACATTCACGCCGCGCTCGCGGGCGACGAGATGAAGCACATAACGAACTCGTGGCAGGAACGCGCCGAAGAGCATCGCCTGTTCACTACGGACAAAGAGATTCGCGCACTGCTCGATTCTCTCGAAGTGAAGCGCGTGGGCTTTCGCCCGATCCGGGATTTGCAGCGAAAAATGCGCGCCGAAAAAGCATCAGGCAAAAATTGAAAACTCGCGACCAGACTTTCAACTGAGGAGTAACTGATGGAGTTCAAACGAATCGAAACGAAAGCCATTCACGCGGGCGAACCCGATCCGCGAATACAGGGGTCGGTCATCATGCCGATCTTTCAATCAGCCACCTTCGAATACGGAGGCGAACAGAGCTACCACGATGTCCGCTATCTTCGCCTCAACAACACGCCCAATCATTTCGTCCTTCACTCGAAACTCGCCGCGCTTGAACATGCCGAAGCGGCCATAGTCACAGCAAGCGGGATGGCTGCAATCTCGACCGCGTTGCTCACTGTGCTGTCATCCGGCGATCACATCCTTGCGCAAAGTTGTCTCTACGGCGGCACTCACGATCTGGTGACGAAAGATTTTTCTTCGATGGGCATCTCGTTCGACTTCATCGATGCCGATGATCCCGCGTCGTGGAAGAGCAAATTGCGTCCCAATACGAAAGCGATCTACGTCGAGGCGATGACCAATCCGCTGCTTGAGGTCTGCGACCTGAAAGCCGTCCCCGCGTTCGCCCGCGAGCATGGACTGGTTTCTCTGATCGATAACACTTTCGCAAGCCCTGTTAATTTCCGACCCGTCGAACACGGGTTCGATATTTCTCTGCACAGTTGCACGAAATACCTCAACGGCCATTCCGATATCGTCGCGGGGGCGTGCATTGGCCGCGCGGATTTGATCGAAAAGATCACGCACAAGCTCAATCACCTCGGAGGCTCGCTCGATCCTCACACGGCTTTTTTGCTTCAACGCGGGATAAAGACGCTTGCGCTTCGCGTTCGATATCAAAATGAGAGCGCGCTTCGCATAGCGCAGTTTCTCGAACAGCACCCTTCGGTCGCGCGAGTCAATTATGCGGGGCTGGAAAGCCATCCGCGTCATCAGCGCGCGCGAGACCTCTTCGACGGCTTCAGCGGTATGTTGAGCTTCGAACTTCGCGGCGGGGTCGAAGCGGCTGAGAGATTCATCCATCGCGCACGGCTTCCAATCTGCGCGCCGAGCTTGGGAGGAGTGGAAAGCCTCATCACCAGACCGGCTACGACATCGCATTCAGGCCTGTCGAAAGAAGCGCGCGAGAGTCTTGGGATATCGGATGCATTGATTCGTCTGTCAGTCGGGATTGAAGCGACCGATGAGTTGATAGAAGACTTCGAGCAGGCGCTCGGTTGATTCACTGTTTTGTTTGTCGGGTGGAGAAGATGAGAGACTGGAGCTCGATATTGCTAAAGGCTCGCATCTCTCCACCACACGAAGTTGGTATCGCTCCGCGCGAGGAGGAAATTGGCTCGTCGCTGAATGCTCAACAAGACAGACTTGAGCCTGATAGCTGAAACTGATTTTCGCTCGGCCCAGCGTCGGATCAAATCCGAAGTCGAAATCAAACGATTCTTTGCGCCGACTGACTCAAGGAAAATCCGTCTGGCTTTTCGGTCATCAGTTGCGAGAGAGTAGCCACGCGCGTTGGCTATCGCCAGCGACATCGCTTCGCCATCATCCAGTTGGCTGGCGTAATCGACGTAAAGAGTTTCTTCCTTCTCGCCTTCCATATCGCAGACGCTGAACACTCCCGCTCGTAAAAAGTCGTCAAGGTGAATCGGCTCTGGCAATTGATCGTGCGGGTCGTCGGATCGAAGGTAGAGGCTTTCTTTCTGGACGGCTGCGCAAATCATGATTTCCGATGCCGTCGCGCTCAGGATGGATTCAATCTCACCACTGGCAAGCAGATTGATCAAAGCGCAGGCATCAAGCAGAATCGTTGGCCTCGACACTCTTGCGTCTACCTCCCGTTGAGACACTCCTCCAAATCCAGCGGCAGGTTGCTGAACACACCTTCTTTCTCGGCAATAGTTCCCCGGTTGATTTCATCAACTATCAGGCGAGCCTGAACGCGATCAGTGCGGAGATATCTTGCCAGTTGCCCTTCGCTCAACTCTTCCCGATTGTAAGCTCGAACCGCTAACACTTTATACCGCAAAGGAAGAGCGTCTTTAACCGGCGGATTCGCTTCGATATCAAGAGTCTGTTGAGCCTTGCGAACCTTGAAGCCATCGCGCTCCAGTTTGTCCCACGTCCCGCTCGGCAGCCGTCGCAGATTTTCCAAACGAAGTATCAAAGCTTGTACAGACACCTGATACAAGTCAGCCAGTGCGATGAGATCAGCAAGGGTGATGCCCTTTTCTCCAGAGCGATGAATCTCGGTGAAGCGACGATTAAGCCCGCTCGAAGGCATCAGAAAACATTCTGCGAAACTGTCAGCGAGTCGTTCTCTCGCAGAAGATCGTTTCGAGGTGGACAAAAAAGTAATTTCAATCTGGTAACGGCTGGTCAGAAAGTGACCATACTCATGGGCCAGCGACCAGTTGCGACGGTCGCGCGGATGATTCGAGTTGATACCCATACATCCGCCCGCCGAATCGCCGTAAGCGAATACCCCGGCGACTTTCGGCGGCATCGGGAAATAAAATATCCGCAGGCCGACATCCACCTCCAATCGCTCGCGCAAATTGCTCAACGGCCCATCGCCCAACCCAAGCCGGTTACGCTCTGCATTGGCGATTTCTTCTCCGGCCTGCTCAGGTGATGCGCCTGAAATGCTGTAAAGTGGAGGATAAGATTTCGCCATAGGCATCTCGCAGATTCGCTCCAATTCCAAATAACCTTCAGCAAGCAGTTGTAATTCATCGGCGACCTTCTCAAATTCGGCTTCGACATCTTCCTGTTGCTTTGCTTTGCTTCTATGCATTGATGAAGGCGCAGCAGCTCTGATGGGGGATGACTCTCTTACAAGCGCAGCGCGAAACTGAGGGACGAAGCTTTCCATCCTCGATTGCCGACCGACGAAATCAGAAACCGGGCGACCATAAAACGAGGCCAGCTTGATCAGTTCATGGGGAGTGAGGCGGCGCTCTCCTTTTTCGATAGCCACGACAGTCGTGCGCGCCATCTCCAAGTGATCAGCCGCATCCTGTTGAGTCATACCGCGCGCCCGACGAGCTTCCTGAAGCCGCGCGCCTAAAACTGTTGGATCGATGTTGTCGAGAATGTGCTTTTCCATCGTAGCCTTTGATATGAAAATGATCTGATTGCAACCGTCCGGTTATTATATCAAAGATAATGACAATGTCGACTATATCAAAAAATATACCGTGAAAATGTCAGACTCAACATGGCTGATACCATAACCCTGCGAAGGCGAAAGGCCCGAATCGCTTTTGCTTCTGGTATAAACAGAAAATCCGGCTATTATTTCAAGGCTCATTGCAATGATCTATGGGTAGTCGGGCATGAACCATTCGCGCAAATTTCTGAAAGGAAAATTGAAAGAGCATTTGGCTTTATCATTCGCTTTCACATGAACAAAACCTGGATTGATCGTTTCGCGCGCGTCATGGCTCGGTTCGTGCCTGATGCCGTCACCGCCTGTGTCCTCCTGATGATCATTTTGGTCGCCGTGGCGCTTGCGCTCGGCAACTCTCCGGGCAAAGTCGTTGATGCTTATTATCAGGGCCTATGGATGCTGTTGCCTTTCACGATGCAGATGACCCTGATCATCGTGCTGAGTTCGGTGCTCGGATCGACTCCTGTTTTCAGAAAAGCAGTCGTCTCGCTTTCGCGCCTGCCCCGGACTACCAATCAGGTAGTAGCTGTCGGCGTGTTGCTGACCGCTTTGTTGTCTTACTGTTACTGGGGATTGGGGATCGCGCTCGGCCCGATCATCGCCGTTTACTTTGCCAAAGAAGCTGAGAGCAAAGGCGTCGAGATCGATTTTCTCTTTTTTCTGGCGACCATCTGGGCCGCAAATGCCGTGTGGCAGTTCGGATTATCGGCCAGCGCGCCGCTGATAGTGGCGACGCCTAAGCATTTCCTTGAAAACGAGATCGGCGTCATCCCGCTATCGACGACCATATGGTCTCCAGCCTCGATCATTCAGGTCATCGCCTTCACCCTGGCTTTAATACTGGCCGGATGCCTGCTCATGCCTAAGAACCGCCGCCCCGTCTCCGAGTTTCCCGATTCCGCCAAACTCACTGAACCGGCAGAAGCGGAGGAGGCGCGTGAACTCACTTACTCGGAGCGGCTCGAACATCGTTCGTTTTTCACTGCGGTGTTGTGCATATTTTTTCTAGGCTGGATATACTATCACTTCCGCGTCAAACGATTGGGTCTCGATATAAATTCGCTCAACACCATTCTGCTTTTTCTCACATTCCTCCTGCACCGCAACGTCAACAGATTCACGAAAGCATTGCAGCAGGCTGTGGTATCGAGTTGGCCTGTGATAGTGCTTTACCATCTTTACGCAGGTGTCGCCGGATTGATTCAGCACACAAGCGTAGGCGAATCTTTGGCCGGGATCGTGGCCTCGGTTTCAACCCCTTACACATTCCCGTTGCTTACGGCTGCGGTCGGAGCGTTGTTCGCGCTTTTCATTCCATCGAGCGGCGGGCAGTGGGCCATTCAGGGTTTCGTCACTTCCAAAGCTGCTATGGAAGTGGGCGTATCCGTGCAGCGAGGGATTCTCTCGATGAGCGTCGGCGATCACATGGGCAACCTGACTTCGCCGTTCTGGTACGTGATCATAGCCGGAATCGCCCGCGTTGATTTCAGAAGTTTCTTCGGATACGGATTGCTGTTCGCGCTATTGTGGTTCGTCATCGGCGTAGTGGTTTTTACGTTCGCTCCGTGTTAGGGCCGTTCATTATGAAAATAAATATGACGGGCAAGACCTGTCTTGTGACGGGCGCAAACTCAGGCATTGGCAAAGTGACGGCGGAAGTTCTGGCGCGCGAGGGCGCGCGAGTGGTCATCGTTTGTCGCAACCGCGAACGCGCGCAGCCCGCGCTCGAAGAGATAAAGAAGAAAAGCGGCAACCGAGAGGTCGAGTTGATGACCTGCGATTTCGCTTCGCAAAAACAGATTCGTCGCCTTGTAGATGAATTTCTCTCTAATTACGACCGGCTCGATGTTCTCGTCAATAATGCCGGACTGATGCGCCGCCATCGCGAGACGACCGAGGATGGGCTTGAGATGACTTTCGCCGTCAATCATCTCGGCTATTTTCTGCTGACCAATTTGCTGCTCGATGTGTTGAAAGATAGCGCGCCATCGCGGATAGTCAATGTCGCATCGGTCGCTCACATACGGGGGACGATCAACTTCGATGATCTTCAGGGCGAACGCGAGTATTCGAGCATGGCGGCCTATCGTCAGTCGAAGCTCGCCAATATCCTTTTCACATACGAATTGGCGCGAAGGCTTGAAGGCACGCTTGTGACTGTGAACTGTCTTCATCCGGGAGTGATAGCGACAAATATCGCCCGTGATATGCCTAAAGCGGTCGTCTTCGCGCTGAAACTCTTTTTCACGGGAGCGGAGAAGGGAGCCGAGACGAGCCTTTATCTTGCGACCTCGCCCGATGTCGAAACGGTGACGGGAAAATATTTCGCCGACAAAAAAGAGGCGAGATCGAACAGGGAATCTTACGACGAAGAAATCGCGCGGCGATTGTGGGCGGTGAGCGCGCGGCTTGCGGGACTGGAAGAATAGAATGGGATTTACAGGATGATAGTACATTGGAAATTAAGTTTAAAAACTTTTCTGCGATTTGAGATTTCCAATTTGATAGGGCAGAGGCGCTGCTTCAACATCGCTGGCTCATTGAATAATAGTCGAATTTTTTAGTTTCCAATGTAATAGGTAAGGCCATAAAGTTTTTCGATAGAGAGGCTGATGAAAACAGATGGAGAAAAAACTTTCTATTCGTTTTTTTCCGGCTTATCTGTGTTTATCTGTGTTCAGGGATAGTTCCTTTCCGCTGAAAATTTAATGGCTCTAATGCTCCGATTTGCTTTTCAATTTCGATGATCCTGTATGTTCTCATAAGCCTTTGCCGCCGTGATATAATCGCCGCTGGAAAAAAGCGATGGCCAATCTGACGATACTCGAACCGATGTTGACCGGCGATGTCATAGACCGCGCAGTGAGACTCTATCGTCGCAATTTCACGCCGCTGATTGCCGCAATCATCCTGCCCAGCATAATCGGATATATCTCGTCATTGATGTTCTGGTACGGGTACACGAGCCTCGTATTAGGCCCGGAGGTCGGCGCATCTGAGCCTGCCGATTCGGCGCTGGCCTTATTGGTCTTCGGCTTGTTCGGCTACCTTTTGTGGTTCTTCGTTCTGCTTTTCACGCTGTGCGGTCTTTCAAGGGCGGTCGCCGATCACGTTATGCTGGGCGACGCGATCACCTTTCGCAAGAGCCTCTCTGCGGCGGGGAAAAAACTCGGCGATATAATAGTGATGGGGCTGCTGCTGCTCGGCGCTCTGTTCGCTCTCTACATCCTCTTCTTGATAGTGGTATTCGTGGCCGCGCTCATTATGGGAGTGATCATCGGCATCACTGCGTCGGCGCAGTTCCCGCGATGGCTTGCTTCGACGATAATCGTCATAACCGTCCTGATAGTCCTCGCGCTGGGAATATTCGTGCTGTTGCTGATTCTTTCGCGAATCACCTTCCTGCCGCAGGTCGTTATGATCGAGGGCCAGAGAGTGGGAAACGCGCTCGGTCGCGCCGTGCGTCTCGGCGCGAAGAACTGGTACAAGGTCGGGGCGATAGTATTGTTCATTTATTTCGTCTCCGCGTCCCTTCACGCCGCGCTGACGCTCCCTGTCCTCGCCGGGGTGTTTCTTTTGGGTCAGGACCCGACTGAATTTTTCTTCAGCCCGACCGGAAGCATTCTTTATATGTCATTCAGTCAGTTGTCGAATATACTCGTGCTTCCGCTGTGGGTCGTCTCCTACACGCTGCTTTATTTCGACAGCCGCGTGCGCAAGGAAGCCTACGATCTCGAACTGCTGGCGACAGAGATCGGGCCGGGATTTTACTGGACGCCTGCTATGCCTGGGCCGCCGGTCGGTTATCGCCCCGCACCGCAGGCTCCGGTCATTCAAACAAGCCCGCTGGGGCTTTCCAGCATGGGCGTCGCCACAGATCCCATACAGGTCGCGGATGATTCGACTCAGCCGCCCGCGCCGACTCACTCGCAGACTCACTCGCCGACCGAACCCGGTTCGACTTTTATCGAGCAGCCAGCGATCAATGGGAGTGAATTGCCGCGCAACTGTACGCAGTGCGGCGCGGAGATGATGCCTCGCGCGAGGTTTTGCATAAGGTGCGGCGCTCAGGGCTGAGGCGAGAAGATGAAGATGATGAAGAGGCTTATTATTTTATCTCTGTTCGGTCTCATCCTGGCTGAGAGCGCCGCGGCTCAGGAATCGAATTATCTGGAGCGGCTCCGGTACGCAGTCGAGGAAATCCGCGCGATCAAAACCGGCGACGTTGAAAGCGATGAGACCGTGAAAGATGTGAAAGATGCGCTGCCTGCTTCCGAGCAGGTTCAAATAGGGCAGCAGACAATGATGGTGGATAACCGATGGCTTCATACATTGCTCGACGAATACGCTGCGGAGACGGACAAAAAGGCGCGCAGGGCGAAGCTTGATGAAGCGGACACGCGACTCGAATCACTGATCGATCACGTCACCAATCTGACGGATGAAGTGGAAGGAAATGCGCCCGCAGATGCGAAGGAGCGGGTTCGGCGAATACTTTCGTCGCCTCAGTTCGCGCTCAAGCAGGAAAGCGCGCTGTCGAAAAAGATAAAAGAGATTCGCCAGCAGATTCGCGATTTTCTGCGCGATCTGATCAATCGCATCTTCACGGCGCTGTTCGGAGCGGGCGAGCAGGCGAACTGGTTTTTCCGCGCGCTGGTGGTCGCAGGAATCGTTCTTATGATATTTCTGGTCGTGCGAATGATCCGCCGCTACAGGCGCAACCCCGCACGCAAGCGCACGGGGAAGCGCACGGTGTTGGGTGAAGAGATCGAAGAGGGCGTAACAGCCGCCGAGCTTGCAGAAGCCGCGATAGCGGCGGCGCGAGCGGGAGATTTTCGGACAGGGGTGAGGAAGCTCTATATCGCGCTGCTTTATGAACTGGCCGAGAGAAAAATAGTCGATCTCGAACCCAACTACACGAACCGCGATTATCTCTCGCGTGTCGCCAAGTTCAACGCGCTCCTCCCTCCCATGCGATATATGACAGACCTGTTCGATCATTGCTGGTACGGAATGTTTCAGTCTTCGGAAGAAGAGTTTTCCAATTATCTGAGAAGCTATCAGGAAGCATTGCGTCAGGCTCAAACGCTTGGCGCGCAGACGGCGTGAATGGCCCTATTCCTTGACACTGAAAAAAATCGGGTGCTAGACTGCCTGCTTGAAGGGGGTGCAAGGTTTCGACGAGAGTATACGGAGATGATAGATGCATACCGCGGCCCATGCACCGCGTTAAAAGCGTGGAAAACATAATCGCGAATAGCGAACTAGCTCTGGCCGCCTAGTGCGACCACGTCTCCTCCTCCATCGCCTGTGTGAAGGATGTGAGGCGTAACTTTAGCAGGCTGCTGACTGAGGCCGCCGCCCGGAGGCTTCCGTAGTAAGACAATCCGGGATAGTCCGCTGCAATGCTTCGTTGCTTCCACTGTTGCGGCGGGCGAAATAAAAGGAAGCAGCTAAGTATGTAGATTCTATCGTTGAAGGCTCGCGGACGAGAGTTCGATTCTCTCCACCTCCATTTGAAGATTGCGACTGACTGAAATGAAACATAACGAGGCGAATGACGAGCAGGTGCCATTCGCCCATCGCTTTGGCCTCAAGAGATTGAACTGATGAGCGATTCCACAATGACTGAAGCAGCCGCGAAACTGGCCAGACTTTCCCGCGAATTAGACCTCCTCGAAGAAGGACGCGCTGCGCTCCTTTTGCGCATCGATCAGATGCGCGCCGAACTTCTCAGCGCAGGCCAGCGCGCCCAAGCCATGAGAGCCTCTCTCGACCTCGTGTGCGATCACGTCGCTTCGAACACCATGCTGATGGTCGAAATCGATGTCATCGAACGCGAGATGCGACAGACCGAGGAAGGGATGGAGCAGGCCAGCCTCGAAATTGCAGGCTATCTCTTCGAAGCCCGCAGTTTCGGAGATGCCAGTGAGGAAGCTGAAGGAGAACTGGAACGACTGTCATCGATCCTCATCGAAGGCAAAGCCCGGAACTCGCGCGGACACTGACACACCGCGTTCACTTTCCATCGCAGAAGCTCTTAATGTCGGAAAACCTCACGGACAGGCCCATCGGCATATTCGATTCAGGCGTTGGCGGACTGACCGTTTTTCGCGCCCTCGAACGCCTGCTTCCAGACGAAAGCCTCATCTATCTCGGCGATACCGCGCGCATCCCCTACGGCACTCGCTCCACTGAAACCGTGCAGCGATACGCGCTTGAAGACGCTCAGTTCATTCTCGCCAAAGAGGTCAAAGCCATAGTCATAGCCTGCAACACGGCTTCGGCTCTGGCAGCGGATTTTTTGCGCAGCCGAATCGATCTTCCCATCATAGGCGTGATCAGACCGGGCGCGCGCCGCGCCGTCGATGAGACGCGCTCCCATTGCATAGGCATCATCGGCACTGAAGCGACGATTGCAAGCGGAGCCTATCAGCGAGCCATTCATAATATAAACCCGGAGATCGAGGTCATCGCCGTGGCCTGCCCGCTCTTCGTGCCGCTTGCCGAAGAGGGATGGACGACACACGCGGTGACTGAAATGGTAGCCCGCGAATACCTAGCCCGACTTTGCGACTCGCCAGCCGACGCGCTCGTCTTGGGATGCACCCATTACCCGATTCTTCGACCCATCATCGAGCGAGTTATGGGAGAAAAAGTCCGGTGCATAGATTCAGGCGAAGAAGTCGCCTTGGAAGTCGCAAGACAGATCGAAGAGAACGGACTTGCGCGAGCAAAGGGTGAGCCGCGCGCAGAATATTTTTATGTTACAGACTCAGCCGCGCGGTTTCGTCGAGTGGCTGAACTGTTTTTAGGACGACCTCTCCTCACGCTTGAGGTCGTCGAACTGGGGGCATGATGGCTTACAAAAGAAGCAATGGTCGCGCCTACGACGAGTTGAGAGAGGTCAGGATTACGCCCAACTTCAACAAGTACGCGGAAGGATCGGTGCTGATAGAATTCGGCGACACGCGCGTTTGTTGCACCGCGTCGATAGATGAGCGCGTGCCTATGTTTTTGAAAGGGCAGGGCAAGGGCTGGGTGACGGCTGAGTATGCCATGCTGCCGCGAGCTACCGAATCTCGCACCGCGCGCGAGACGGGCCGCAATCAGGTATCGGGCCGCACGGCTGAGATTCAGCGGCTCATAGGCCGCTCGCTTCGCGCCGTCATAGAGTTCAACCGAATGGGCGAGCGGACGATTTATCTCGACTGCGATGTGATTCAGGCCGACGGGGGAACTCGCACGGCTTCGATAACGGGCGCATACGTCGCGCTCGTGCTTGCTCTCCGCAAACTTTACAACGACGGAAAGATCGCCGCCCCATTGCCCGTGACCGATTATGTCGCGGCCATCTCCGTAGGCATCATCGGCGGAGAGGCGTTGCTCGATCTGGAATACGCGGAAGACTCGCGCGCCGCCGTCGATATGAACATAGTGCGAACGGGTTCGGGCCGCTTCATCGAGATTCAGGGGACAGCAGAATCCAAGCCTTTCGATCAGGATCAGATGAACAAAATGCTCGCGCTTGCTACAAGCGGCATCGAGCGACTCGTCGAACAGCAGCGCGCCCTGCTCGGCGATCTTAGATAAAGAGTCTGGAGTCTGGAGTCTGGAGTCTGGAGTCCAGCATCGGGACTCTCGACTGGAGCTTTTGCAAAGTTGATTGACAAAGATACTCCGAGCAATCTTATAGGGGCCGTACTGCGGTGACCGCCCCAGTTTGAAGTTATTTTGAGACTTGAAATGTTCTACTGCCAGACAGGGGTGGCCAGAGACGACGACCCCCACAGGTCTACGGCAGACTTTGCAATAGCTCTTGACTCTCGACTCCAGACTCCAGACTTTTTCATGCTAGAATTTATAACGCTAACGCACGTGCCCGAAACGAAAGGGAGGAAGTATGAAGCTCAGAGTTGTGTTGATGATGCTGATACAGCTTTCGTTTTTTTCGCCCGACGCTATGGCACAAAGCGAAACTGAATATGTAGACCCGGATGGCAAATATCGTTTCAAATTGGTGAGCGAGTGGCGGGCCGTTTCATTCAATGATGCTGTGGGCAGGCAGAAAACCGAATTCGTCTATCGCGACCGCAGCGAGGGTTTGCTCAAGGTCGCGCGTCAATCTCTGTCAGGCTCGCTTGCCGAATTGATTCGTCAGGAGGAAGAAAACCTCCGCGTGTACAAACCGGGCTATCAGAGAGTTACGCTTGAGCCGTTCGGCGGGGGGTCGCTTACGGGGACGCTGCTCGCGTTTTTCACCAATGAAGGCGGTCGCCAGATGGCCAATACCTATTATTACCTTCAGGATGGCAATGCGGTCTGGGTGCTGCGATTCAGCGGCAAGCGCGGGACGCTCGATATCAATCGCAATCTCACAGATCAGATCGCGCGCAGCTTCCGCACTAATACAAAATAGGGAGCAGCGATCAGGCGGGGATCAGGGGTTAATACACCGATGACTACCCGTCGGGGTGAGTATGAGTAGAACTATAACAATCTCAGACGAGCTTTATGCCAGACTGGAAACAGAAGCGCGGTTGCGCGGTCTCGGTAGTGTTGAGCAGCTACTTGAGCAAATTCGCCTTACAGAAGCTGAGTCATTCATCCGCAAAGAGGTTGTCCGGGGAATAGACGATCTGCGCAACCGGCTACTGGCCAAATATGGCGATATGTCTGACAGCGTGGAATTATTGCGCGAAGATAGAGCGCGTTGATGGCAAATCTGGTTGTTGATAGCAGTGTAGCAATAAAATGGTTCATACCAGAGCCGTATTCAACTGAAGCGCGACGCATTCTTGACGGTTATCAGAGCGGCGCAATCTCGTTTCTCGCGCCTGATTTGATCAACGCCGAGTTCGGCAATATTGTTTGGAAGAAGCACCTGTTTCAGGGATTGGACGCGACCGATGCTCAAACCGTCATCGATGAGTTCCGTAAGATTGCGCTCAGTTATGCCTCGACAGCCATCTTGATTGAAGAAGCGTTCCTTCTGGCAGTGACTCACCGCCGCTCAGTGTACGACATGCTCTATCTTGCCTTGAGTATTCGCGAGAACTGTAGCTTTGTAACAGCCGATGAGAGGCTGATCAATGCGATTGGTTCATCATTCCCGAATATGGTGTGGGTCGCTGATTGGCCCTGATAAAAATGCTTGTGCTTTCTCGCCACTTCATCGCTCGAAATCGAGCGGCGGGAGAGCGGACATCGTCGCCCATTTTATTACGATTCAAACGGAGACTTATCTCCTGTCTGCGACTTGCATCGGCAGGCACGAGGGTTATAAGCTGCTCTGGCGAAAGACACACTCGTGACTAATCTGCAAAAATCGCTCTGAAAGGAAACCACGTTTATGAAAGTTTATGAGACGAAGGACATACGCAATGTCGGCATTGTAGGTCACGGCGACGCGGGCAAAACATCGCTCGTCGCAGCGATGCTCTTTGACGCGGGCGCCACTCAACGCCTCGGTCGAGTAGATGAAGGCACGACCGCAACGGATTACGACGAAGATGAAATCGCCAGAAAAATCACCATCAACAGTTCGCTTGCCCATTGCGAGTGGAACGGCGCGAAGATAAACATACTCGACACCCCCGGATACGCCGCCTTCATACTCGACGCCAAAGCCGCCCTTCGCGGAGCCGACGCCGCTGTGGTCGTCGTCGATGCTGTAAACGGCGTCGAGGTTCAGACCGAGAAAGGCTGGAGCTATGCCGAGGAATTCGGACTGCCACGCATAATAGTCATAAACAAAATGGATCGCGAGCGCGCGGACTTCGACAACGCGGTGTCAAATATAACAGAAGCTTTTGGACGCGAAGCCGTGCCGCTTCAGATTCCTATCGGAAGCGAAAGCAATTTTACAGGCGTAATCGACCTCGTCCATATGCGCGCCTGGACTTTCCCTGCGGACAAAAGCGGCAAGCCCACAGAGGGCGACATACCCGCTGATCTTAAGGGCAAAGCCGAATCGTCGCGCGAAAAAATATTCGACATCGTTGCCGAAAGCTCTGAGGAACTGATGGAAAAATATCTCTCGGACGGAATGCTTTCGGACGAAGACCTCATACCCGGAGTCAAAACGGCAGTGCGCGAGCGAAGGCTATTCCCAATACTTTGCGCTTCCGCCGTTCAGAACATCGGCATTCAACCCTTGCTCACCGAAATAGTCGAGCTTGCGCCCGCCCCCAACGAACTGGGCGCGGCGAAGGGGCATCCTTCCTCGGAAAGCGATGAGGAAATCGAGCGCGAGGTACTCGATATCGCGCCGTTTTCGGCCTATGTTTTCAGAACCATCGCTGACCCGTTCGCCGGTCGAATAACGGTGATGAAAATTTATTCCGGCCATCTCAAATCCGACGCCACCTGCTACAACGTCAACAAGAGTACGCAGGAACGATTCGGCCCGCTGCACGTCATTCAGGGCAAGTCCATCGAAAAGCTTACCGAAGCTCATGCGGGCGATATCGTCGCCGTGACCAAACTCAAAGAGACGACCACCGGCGATTCATTCGCGGACAAAGCGCATCAGATAGTCTTCGAGCCTGTGCATTTTCCAACTCCCGCAATAGCGTTTGCCATCGAGCCGAAATCCCGTAACGACGAAGACAAGCTCTCGACGGCCATTCACAAAATGCTGGAAGAAGACCTCGCGCTCCGCTTTACCCGCGATGCGCAAACGAAAGAGTTTTTGCTTTCAGGCTCAGGTCAGACTCACATAGAAGTTGCGGTCAACAAACTCAGGAAGCGTTACGGCGTCGAAGTCGAATTGCATCCGCCTAAGGTGGCTTATCTGGAAACCTTCAAGGGGCGGGTTGAAATCGTGGGCCGTCACAAGAAACAGACAGGCGGGCGCGGTCAGTTCGCCGAAGCGACCTGCGTATTCGAGGGGCAGCCGCGAGGCGGGGGCTTCGAGTTCATCGATAAAATTTTCGGCGGCGCGATACCTCAGAACTGGCGACCGGCTGTAGAGAAGGGAATCAAAGACGCAGCCGCGCACGGGTCGCTTGCCGGATATCCTGTCATAGATTTCAAAGTGGAGTTGATCGACGGCAAATTTCACCCGGTGGATTCGGACGATCTTTCATTTCAGTTGGCGGGGCGCAAGGGGTTTCGCGCGGCTATGGAAAAAGTGAAGCGCGTGATTCTTGAGCCTGTGATGAACGTCGAGATTACCGCGCCGCAGGAATCATCGGGCGACATTCTGGGCGACATCAATTCTCGACGCGGAAGAGTTCAAGGGATGGACACGAAGGGGAATCAGTCGGTGGTGAAGGCGCAGGTTCCGCTATCGGAGATGTTGTCTTATCAATCGACACTTAATTCGATCACAGGGGCGCGCGGGTCATATACGATGGACTTGGATCATTACGACGAAGTGCCTGCGTTGATAGCGCAGAAGATCATACAGAAAGCGCAGGAGGAAGGCCGCATCCGCGCCGTTGAGGAAGATTGACGAGGTGAAGAGGTGATGAGGTGACGAGGTGAATGGCCTCGAAGAATGAGTTGTGGAAAAGGCGGCATGTGATGGCGGAGAGGGTTGATTGATCTGCTGTTATATGCCGCTGATTATTTTAGTGGCATTGAAGGATATCAATAAGAATTGTATCTTTCTTTTATTAAACCACGAGAAAGATTTTACTGTTGAGCCGTAGCAGTGAGGGAAAATGGCAAAGCAATTATTGTTGAAAGAGCGTTACCTTGTGATAAAAGAGTTGGAATCCGGCGGATTCGGCCATACATACCTGGCCGAAGACACTCATTTACCTTCGCGTCGCCGCTGTGTTGTCAAACACCTCCATTACAAAAGTGATAACGCTAGAACAAATGCGCTCATCCGCGAACGCTTCGAGCGAGAGGCGGCAATTCTCGAACAAATAAGCGAAACTGTTGACCAGATTCCCAAACTATATGCTTACTTTGCCGAAGCCAACGAACTATTCATCATTGAAGAGTATATCGAAGGCGAAACCCTGAAAGATCAATGGGAGAAACAATCCCGTTTCAGCGAAGAAGAGGTAATCAGTCTAGTGCTTGATTTGCTGAAAATTCTTGAACAATTGCACAAGTATCGTGTGATTCATCGCGACATCAAACCGTCCAACATCATGATACGCAAGCGCGACGGCAAACCTGTATTGATTGACTTCGGATTAGTGAAAGAGAATGCCCAAACCATCGTTGACCAGAAAGGCTTACCGGTTACGCAAATGCAGTTTGGAACACCGGGATTCGCCCCGCCTGAGCAATGGCTGCAGAAGCCTGTATTTGCCAGTGACCTCTACAGCTTAGGGGTTACAGCGATCTGCCTGCTCGCAGACAAGCCTCCGAGTGAATTGCACAATCAAGCTAATGGTGAATTAGATTGGCGCGATCAAACTCCGCAAGTCGGCCCCGAACTGGCGAAGGTTCTTGACAAGGCGACGAAAGCAAATTTCAGCGAGCGATACTTGAGTGTCAAAGAAATGCGCGAAGCGTTGACGGCAGCCGTCGCAGAAAGAAAGAAACGAGAAGAAAAAGAAAAGCGGGAAAAAAGGCAAAAAGTTGAAGAGAAAGAGAAGACCATTTTCGTTGGTTGGATAGATGAAGCTAGAGATGGAAGCGAAGCTTTGTTTAGATTTGTAGCCTCCCTGACAGCCGTGATAGTGCCTTTTCTTGTCGCCTATCTCCCGGTTCTTTTGTTCCTTTGGTTTTTAAGAAAGGAGTATGTTGCCAGCGTTGCACTTGTTTCTGCCGTGAGTATGGTAGTGTCATTGGGGCTCTATTTTATGCTTTATGTTTGGGAGGAGTCGAGGGGAGCGCTACCATAAGCCTTTCTTGGAAACCAATGGTCTGTAATATTTGCGAGTCACATTTTTCTATTCTTCGGTTTGTTATTTCTATATCATGCAAGTTCAAAGTTTATGAGCGTGATGCTGTCCCCGATTTATTTGAAGGATGTAATGATAGTATTTGGCACAAGCATCGTTCTAAGCTCAATCTATTTCCACTCAGTTAAAGCCTTCTACAGATATCTCTCGGAAAAATATAATGATTCTATACCCCAATGGTTTTTAATACGCGTTGATAGGAACATACTAAGGATCATATGGCTGTGGGATCACCCTCTCTCTCTCTGCTTACTGATTTCCCTTCTTATCTGGCTTGTTTTAGTCTTGTGCATCGCGTTGGGCTGGCATGTTTTTAAGCAGTTTATGATGGGTGTTTTCTGGCCTTATCCTTCTAATGAAATCCGCGAGGCCGCAGCCCCCTTCTTACAAATAATAAACCCGAGTTTGATAGATATTGGAGTATTTTCAATTTGGATAACTTTTTCGATAACGGCAATGTGTCTCGGCTTATCGGCATTCAAATTGAAGAATCAGAATCGCATCATCGCTTATTTCAGAGGGGCTGTAGGTGGTTTTCTTTTCTACTTGGCGTATTTCAAGATGCGTCAAGTTGGGATTAATTTTGTTTCCGATAATTTTTCGGCTATCGTAGCTATCGCAAAAGAATATAATGGTAATCTTCCGGCTCTCACATATGAAGAAATAGTAAGGGCGAAAACGGAATTGAGCGATTTTGTGTCCTACAAATTATATTTGTATATTCTCATCGGGACGGTTATATCTGGACTTGTAAATGGACTTGTAAACAGGTTACATCAAAATTGGCTGGAGAAAAAAAGAAAGAAACGGGGCGAAACTCAATCAACACAGGGACTGGACAATAAAGAAAAGGAGGCAACCAAGTCAACACAAAAGCTAGAATAAGAATAGTCTTAGGTGATTTGTTTTCAGTAGGCATAATGAATGAGATTAAATCAGAGCGCAACCATAAAAGCCAAAAGCCGGGAGAGGAATAAAACAATGAAAACTGAAAAGTATACCTACTGGCAGGATGACGATATGTGGCTTGGCTATCTGGAAGAATACCCTGACTACTGGACTCAGGGCGAAACCAGAGAAGAACTGGAAGAAAGTCTCAGAGATATCTACAAAGAGTTGACCAGCGGAAACATCCCCTGTGTCCGAAAAGTCGCCGATCTGGAAGTCGCATGAAGCGAAGAGACTTGATACGCGAGTTGGAGAAGTTGGGATGTGTACTCCTTCGTCACGGGGCGAAACATGACTGGTATCAGAACCCGAAAACGAAAATAGCTCAACCTGTTCCTCGTCACACTGAGATCAAGGAGCATCTGGCGAGGCATATCATCAAAATGTTAAGAGACGAAACCTGACCGTACTAAGAAAAACCGCTCCTGCGTGACAGCCCGGAATCGCAAACCGACCAAACTACCACAAGGCGGATTGACCCTGACTGAACTCAAGAGTGTTGCTTTCAACTCGCGCGCCCGGTAGCGTTGGGCAGACACTTTCTACTCATGATAGATTCTCCAAAGTAAACATTCGCGATGGAGAAATATATGTCGTCACTGACTAAACCTCGTTTTACACTGGAAGAATATCTTTCAGTCGAACGAAACTCTCAAACCAGAAGCGAGTATTTCGACGGCGAGATATTCGCTATGGGCGGAGCCAGCGAGAATCATAATCTGATCGTCGGTAATATCTTTGCCTCTCTCCATTCGCAACTGAGAGAACGTCCTTGCAAAGTGTACTCAAGCGACCTGCGGGTAAGGGTCATGGCAACGGGTTTGTACACTTACCCCGATGTTGTTGCTTTGTGCGGCGAAGCCCGTTTTGATGACGAACAAAAAGACACGCTCGTCAATCCGTCACTGATAATCGAAGTGTTGTCAAAATCAACTGAAGGCTATGACCGGGGCGAAAAGTTTGCTCACTATCGAAGAATCGAATCTCTAAAAGAATATGTCCTGGTCGCGCAGGATAAACACCGCGTCGAACATTACATAAGACAACCGGATGATCAATGGCTGATGTCGGAAAGAAACAAGGTCGAAGACCGTATGGAACTGGTCTCGATAAACTGCACGCTCTTGCTGTCAGAGATATACGATAAAGTTGATGTCTCCAGCCCCGCGGCAAATTGAAAGAACGCCTCTTACGAAACAACTCATGAATGAAGGACGCAAAATCATCGTCGCTTCTCAATCCGGTATTTCTATACGCTCTTTCGCCGATATCTCCGTTGCTATCGGCGCGTGCCTCGGCTCAAACGGCCTGATACTCACTGAGAATGATCTGGCCCCGGAATTCTTCGACCTTCGCAGCGGATTGGCGGGAGAACTTTTTCAAAAGATTACCAACTACCGTCTGCAAGCAGCCATCGTTGTGCCGGACCCGGATGCCTACGGCGAGCGATTCAGCGAACTCGCTCACGAGCATAGGTCGCACGATCTGATTCGCTTCACTCGCTCTGAAGACGAAGCGAGAGCATGGCTCGGCGCATAAAATTTTCCATCGCGATTGTCCTATCAAATTCTCTCGCCTATAATCGCCGAATGAAATCAAAAAGCATCTCTGTACTCGCGATTCTGTTTCTGACCGGCGTCGCGTTCTCTCTGCCCGTGAGTCAGGACGTAAGAGGCAGTTCTGAGCATCCGCTGTTTCCGAATCGTATGCCCGGTTATTCCATTTCCAACTATCAGCAGCAGGGCTTTAGCTCGTACAAATTCCGAACCCGCCCGCCGCAAACCATCGAGGGGAAATACACTCGCATTTCTTACTACCTGCAAGACAGGACTCAGCATCCCGGCGGTCTGGCCATAAGGCGCAACTATGAAAACGCCATCAAAGCGGTCGGCGGTCAGGTCATACATTCGGATGATAATGTCAGCGTTATGAAAGCCATGCGCAATGGCGTGGAAGTCTGGGCCGAGGTGCAGGCATCGATAGGCAATGTTGGCCGATACTATTTTCTGCACATCGTCGAACGCGAAGCGATGCAGCAGGTCATCACGGCTGATGCGATAGGCGCAGCCATTGATAAAGATGGATTCATCGCGCTCGACATTCACTTCGACACAGGCAAGGCTGAAATTCTTCCCGAATCCCGCCCCGTCGTTGACGAGATCGTATCGCTCCTCAAAAAACGTCCTGATCTGCGCGTCGGTGTGGAAGGCCACACCGACAACACCGGAACAGCAGCATCGAACAAAACGCTGTCGGATGCTCGCGCTAAAGCTGTCGCTGCGGCCATCATAGCTGCAGGCATCAATGCAAGGCGCATCGATGCGGCAGGCTTCGGGCAGGAACGCCCCATTGCCGATAACAGGACCGAAGACGGTCGGGCGAAGAACCGGCGCGTGGAAATAGTGAAGAGATAAGAAGCAGGATCGAAAGCCTGACGCGACTACGAGATAACAGGCTCGCGAAAAACAAAGCTGTAGCGCGAGGCGACGAATGGGGCTATTCCGGCAGTAGCTCCTGCGGTCGCCTCCAGCATCTTAATCATCATCTCGACGAAGGCCGCGATTGCATCCTGAGTGTCAGGAGTTCGCCCGGTGAAGACTGAATTGAATGGCTCTGTCAGTTCCGCGCGCTTCGCGATTTCACCCGATCCGGGTATCAATCGAGCCGCCGCTTCAAGGTGAATGTCGTCTCTGTAGACAAGCACATTGTCCATACCCGCCCGCGCGTGGCCGCCGCCTAAATACTCGGCATTCACTCGAAGCCGTCCGGCAAGAGCGCGCACGCATTGCGCGCGATGCGACGGCTCTTCGGATTGCGGCCAGAAGCTTATCGTGTGACGCGCCGACTCGCTGTGTTCGTTCACCCATTCGACGACGGGACCGAGAGCGAGAAGAGATTCCGGCAACTCGATATCGGGAAAGAAAAGAAACGGGAGTCTGACGGTGAGTTTCGCTATATCTGTGTCGAAGGAAATATCTCCGATGAGTCCTTCAGCGGCTTCTCCCACGGGCCGTGTCCTGCCGGTTTTTAACGGAACTTCAGCGATGATCTTGCCGCCGCGAGACAATTGAATCGCTTCGAGCGATGACCTGAATTTGATCGCGGCCATCTCGGACTCGCGCACGGGGCAGTAGCGCGAAACTATGTCGGGTCTCTCGATTCCGGGCAGGAATGATTCGCGCATCACGACTCGAAAAGGCGGGTCTTCCGCGAACTGGCTGAAGCCGTCGTGTATTCGACAAATGTAACCAAGCCCGCGCGGGTCATCGATGAGATCGCGGTCGACGTAGACGCTGTTCGTCAGCGGGTCGGATTCGTCTGAGCGGTTTTGAAATTCGAGCGCGTAACTCTGGCCCGGAGCAAGCACGCCGCTCGTAAACATCCCGCCCATAGCACGCCGCCTCGTGGCTCCTCCCGCTTCGCGCCACGCCGAGAGGTTTTCCTGTTGAAACTGAATGAAGAGAAGATTATCGGTTTGAGGTTGAACCTGCGGAAGACAGGATTCAGGAAAAGCGTCGAGAAAATCGTGCGGCTGAAGTCCTGCGAACATTTCTATCATCGGCAGAGGCCGCGCTCCTACGAGAAATATTTCGCTCGCTTCATCGAACAGAACCGCGCCCGCCGGGTCGCGCCACGAGAGGACTTCGCGGCGAAGCCGGTGAAAAAAATCCATGGGCCGCTGCGAACCGTTTTTAAGATCGCAAGCCCGCACGTCATAGCGAGTGCCGCGCGGGTCGGCAGCGAGCGCGCGACCGGGCGCGTATTTGAATTGAAAGCAGAGATCGCGGCGAGCGTCTTCGACCCGATGACCGGCGGGAAAATCGAATCCGCGCTCGCGCATCAGGCGAGCGAGCGAGAGACCTGAATCGAAAGCGCAGAATATGCCCGTCGCCGCCTCGCGGTCGCGATAGCCTTCGGCGGGTCTTTGCTCGTGACGATCTTTGAGAGCGGATGCGAGACTTATGACGTAATCGCGCCATCGCCGATCATCGCGTCGGGCTGCGTCCTTGAAATCGAGCATCAATATTGCGGAGCAGTGAATCAGGTTTTCATTTGTCATAGATGTGAGGGAAGCCGGGTGATTTGAAATTGATTGTCAGCCATACAGGATCGGCCTGTTGTGAAAATAATAAACTGAGCCGAGCGGCGGTTATTGCCGCTCGGACCGACTGGAAATTTTGCATAATGCCGGACGGAATGCCCTTGCGATAGATTAGCCGCCGCTGCCGCCGTGACCGCCATGCACCCAGGTGGGGGGAGGATTATCCTGATTCGGCAGCCAGTAGTTCTGCCCTCTGAGTTTGAGCGCCTCGTAGTAAAACATCCACGCCGTCGAGTTATCGGCAATGACATCGATATCTATGCGGCTGTTCGGTGTCTTGGCGAAGCTCGACCATATTACGCCGCCATCCTTGTCAGTGAGCTTGAGAGTTTCACCGCTATTAAGCTTGTAGTGGATTGCTATATCGTGGGCGATGAGACCGACCGATTTCTTAACTCCGGTCAACTCATGGGTTTTGCCATCGCACTCCTTGAATTTCCTCTCCTTGACATTCAGGGAGCAAAAGTGGCCGGAGTTGAAATCAAACAGGCAGTCGAGTTTGGTATCGTCCACAAGAACGATATGCCCATAGATTTTGTGCAGCCGCAGCAGATGATCAAGAAGAGATTGTGAAAATTTTATTACTTCGGCAATCTCCTTGCCTGTGGCGTCGAACTTACGCACATTGATCCGACGACAGCCGGTTCCCATCTTCGCCGCGTCAAGTTCTTCTGCCTTTTCGCCGTCTCTGTAAACATAGACATGAGGCGTGAAGTAGCCGACCTGCGAAGAGGTGAAGCCATTGGCCTTTTCATCCGTCAGAAACAACCCGCTGTCGAGAATGATCGTCACCTGAGTTTCATATGCCATAAATCCTCCTTCCGCGTTTTGTCGATTTCGATCTCCGAGGGCAGAGAGACCTTCGATTTCCAGGCTGATACTTCGCGCCTGAAGAGCCAGCAATAGTGATGAACTTCCGAGCGCGCTTTCAGTTCGCGCTTCCTATGGCGATGAACGATGCCCAGTAAAAAGGATGATGCCCGTTCCTTGACATCTTGAGTTGAGCTTCGCGCAGCGCGTCAACTGTATTCCTTTTCTTCTGCTTTCGCTCTCTGTGGAATTCGATCATAAGCTGCGATGTTTCTCTGGACGGGACTGACCACAGGCTTGCCACTACCTGTGGGACGCCCGCTGAGATGAAAGGTCGCGCAAGGCTCACCATTCCCTCCCCGCGGTAGTAATGCCCAAGCCCTGTTTCACAGGCTGAAAGCACCACGAGCCGCATGCGTGGCAGGTTGATTTTGTATATCTCATCCAGAGAGAGACGGCCATCATCGTCTGAGGCTGTAGGTTCGGCTGCGCTCGGTTGCGCGTTTGCAAGGATCAGTTCGGCAAGCCAGGTGGAGTTTTCCTCGACCTGGCAATGGAGCGCGAAATGCGCCACATCGCAATCGCTTATGGCCTTGCGCACCCGCGATTCGGTCGCGTCGCTTCTTCCAAGCACTGTCGCGTCGTTGTAGAAGAGAGCCGACTCTGTGGCCTCGCGCTCGGAGTCAGGCAGATCAGGAAGATTCGGAAACTTTTTCGGATCGAATACAGGATTGCCTACCGCAACTATTCGCTCGCTCTTCGAAGGCGGTTTTTTCCCAGACTCTTTTATGCAGTGAACCAGCGCCGAAGCTGAAGGCGCATAAGCCAGACTGGATGAATCAATGAGGTAGTTACCATCTCCATCGACGAGCGCGGCGAACGGAACGAAATGCAGAGCTTTGTCCGGCACTATGCAGATGATATCGCTGCGACGGATGTGCTCTTCTACGGGCGCTATCAGGTGATGATAAAGTTCCTGAGCTTTTTGCTTGAGCTGCTCGACTGGAGCCTGTTCTATCACATCTGATACGAACTGGCTGGCGAGTCGATCAATCAATTCAGTCCCGGCGGGCGAAACTTTAACCTCCAGGCCCGATTTTTTTACTATGAAGATGAAGGTCTGCTTTTCTGTGACAGCGTATTCGATCACCGTCAGCCCGTCGGGAAGCGAAGCCTTTATCTGTTTGAGGTTGAGCGATTTTGCAGTCTTCAAGACCGAATCATTGCCTGATTTGCCTGCCTGTTTCCTGGATTCGATTTCATCGAGCAGAGCCCGCCCCCGCGCCTGTTCCGATTTATTGAATGCTTCTTCGGGAAGACCGAGCGCCGTCACGTAGAGAGCTATCACGTCGTCAAAAGGGCGATGACTGGCATCCAGAAAACTGCTGCGGTATTTGCTTTCGGATATGTTGCCCCGATAGCGTTCTAGATGCTCGACGAGACGAGCGACATCAGCGCGCGCCCGCTCTATCTCTCTATTGGCGGCAAAAACGGCGGCGCGTCCTCGCAGCGACTCTATGAGAAGAAACTGATTGTCTTCAGTCTTCGGGGCCAGAGACTCGGCTTTGTCGTAATACTCTTTCGCCTGCGCTTGATTACCTGCTTGAGAAGCTATATAACCCGCCTGAGTCAACAACAGCATCCTTGTATAATCGTGCTGTCCTGATTCCAGGCTCGAGATCAACTTGAGCGACTTGTCTGAATACGATATCGCCTCATCGTACTGCTGCAACGGTATATGTGCGAGCGCCACGACCATCAATGCCTGCGCTGTGCGATCCATATCAGCCGTAGCTTCAGCGAACCGGAGAGCCTGCTTCGCAAACAGGAGGGCAAGCTTGTGATTTCCCTTTTGGTTATAGCTGGTCGAGATAGCGTAATAGTTATATGAAAGTTCTTTCGGTCTCGGCGAACTGAGGAGAGTCGAGTGAAGCGATTCGCGAAGGCTTCGCAGCGCGGAATCGAGATCGCCGAGTCTGCGATATGCGACGCTGAGAAATTGCATAGCTTTCGCTTCATACGCGCTTTCATTCATACGCCGGTAAATGTCTCCCGCCTGCTCGCCAAACCTGATCCCGCTGACATCCCGACCGATCCGGGTATAGTTGATGGCGAGACTGTTGAAAATATGCGCACGCTCGCTCAACCATTCGCGCCGTTCTGCCACCGACAGGTTCTTTTCATATATGGCTATGGCCTCTCGCATGCGGTCGGATTCATAAAGGTGACCAGCAACTCTCGATTCCGCCTTCAATGCACGCTGCTCATTGCCGCAAGCGCGAAAGGATTCGGCTACCTTTTGGAGCCGGTCGAAGACCGCCTTTTTTTCAGCATCGCTGTGCGCCTGCACATTGATTGTGTTGCTGTATTCTCTGAGAGCCTCTAACTCCGCGGCCTGATCCTCCTGACCTAGATTTCTCAGATAAGCGGCAGCATCGGCCACGAATCGGTCTCCTTTCGTCTCATTGAAAAACTCTCCGATCAGTTCCATCTTACTGAGCGCCGCTTCGCTCGCGTCCTTTTCTCCTGCGACAGCCGCGCTGAGATGATCGAGCGATAGTTTGATGAGCGAGTGTTTGCAAAAAATGTCGAAGTTCTCCGCAGCTATACCCTTCGCCTCGTCATTGCGGCCCTCCGTCAACGCGGCATTGAATGCGCCTATTATATCTTCTTCGGAATTCTTAGGGTCGAATATCTCCGATAACTTTTCATTATGCTTGCGCGCCTCACTTTGCCATCCAGGATCGCGCTCCGTTTCCGCAATGCGGCTGAATTCCGACTGCGCCGTGTCTATCAGGTCGAGCTTTTCATAACACAATGCGCGGTTGAACCGTGCTTCGCTCATCTTCGGGTCGCACTCAATCGCGCGCTCGAATTCTTCAAGCGCGTCTTCCGGCTTTCCCGCCTCCAGCAAACACACGCCCAGATCGTTATGAAGTTGGGCGTTTCGTTCATTTTGCGGAAACACTTTTTTCAACCACTTTTCAGCATCCGCGTGGTGTCCGTCGATGATGAGGAGTCTTGCCTGAATGAGCGCGGCGTCGAAGCTGTCTTCGTAGACCGTCGAATCTTCTATCAACCGTCGAGCGTGATTGAATGCTTCCCAGTCAATGCCTTCCGTGTTATTGGGCGACGGGTCGAACTTTGCAGCAGGGAATCCTCCAGCGAGTCTTGACTCGATAAGCCTTCTGCTGCTGAAGGCCGAAACGAGAGCCTCCATCCCTCGCTTTGATCGAGGCGGATGGAGGAGCCACCACACGGCGAGAGCCATAAAGATGAGAGCGATTACAAGGAGCAGAATGATCGTCCGCCGGGACACAAAAAGCCCCGCAGAATGTGGTTCGCGCACAACCTGTTCTCGACTGGCAACCGACATTGGGGCGACCCCCGATTCAAAAGGTGGGGTCTCTTATACCATACTTCACTACATGCGACAATAAGCTTTTTCAAGAGAGCGTAAAAAACTGCGAGGCGTGAGAAAAACATCCGCGCGCGCCTGTTCGGCCTCGCCCCGCCTTTCCTCCATCAGGTTGACACTCGACGGCCCGCTCAATTACGGTTTGTTTCTCAACATAAATCAGGAAATCGTATGGTGAAGCCGAATAAAAATATATCGCTCGTCGCTTTTCTCCGCTGTCTTAACTTTTTGATATCTTTCAAAGCCGAGGCTCAAAAAGTATATCCGCAGCGCGCCCCCTCGGTCGCCCAAACCGGGCGGCTGGTCGCGGCCATCATAATCGATCAGTTTCGTTATGATTATCTTGAACGCTTCGGTGATCTGTTCACAAATGACGGCTTTCGGCGACTCATCAATCGAGGGCAGGGGACAGGCAACAGGGGACAGGTTATAGGGAGCAGCCAGCAGGATGCGATGAAAAGTTTCTTCTATACCTCCAGTCACCTTTCGCCTCTTGCCGGAAAGCTGCCTCCCTGTTCCCTGTCACCTGTCACCTGTTCTCTGGATTCGAGGTCGTCATGCCTATCAGTATGAATTGCGCATCTGTCACAAAGAGGTTAGTGCTTTTTGACGCGGCATTGATCGTTTTGCTAGTTTCGCTTTTTGGTTTCGTCTCTACTGCGTCGCCGCAGAGCAGATCGAAACCCAAAGCGCAAAAGAAATCTCCACCTAAGAAAACGCCGCCTAAGAAAACGCCGCCGAAAAAGAACTCGAAATCGACCGCCGTCGCCGCTCCTAAAGAGACGCCCGCTGATGCGCTTGAGCGCGCCCGCAATGCTGCGACGCAGAATGAACGGATAGCGATGCTTGAAAAATTTCTCGTCGCGCATCGCAACTCAGCCGAATCAATGGAAGCGCGAGAGATGCTCATTCGCGAGTATGCGCTCAGAGGAGAGCAGTATCTGCGCGAGGGGAATCCCCAGCGGGCGACGAGAGATTTCCGAGCGGCTTTTCGACTCGTGCCCGATCCGATCAATGATCGCTTCTTCGGCCAGTTCATCTTTCCGATGCCTGTGGCGATGAACGCTTTCGGATTTCGCCCGGAATCGGTCGCGCTGATGCGCTCATTCGAGAGCCGCTTCAAGGGCGATGCGAACCGTCTCGTTCAAATAGGATTTTTCTATATTCAGATCGAAGCGCCGCTTGAAGCCGTCCGCGTGCTTGAAGGGGTCGTTAAATTGATGGCCGATGATAATCGCGCTCATAACGCGCTCGGCACTGCGTATTTGATAAACCTTCGATTGGATGACGCGGCTGCCGAATTCGAGCGCGCCATCGAGATAAACCCGCGGGATGAATTCGCCAATCTCAATCTGGCCAATCTCGCGCGCTCCACGGGCGATCATCAACGAGCCGTCCGTTTTTACAGACAGCAACTCATTGCCAAACGCGAGGATGCGGAAGCGCGCGCAGGTCTGGTCATCGCGCTTCTGGCTCTGGGCCGCGACGAAGAGGCCGAAGTGGAGATGAAGCGCGCCTTCGAACTTGCCCCCGAAGATTATCGCTTTCCTACGCAACTGGCTTACTACTACACCGCGCGCAGGAAACTCCAACTCGCGCGCCCTCTCGTCGAACGAGCGGCCCGCATCGCTCCGCGCTACGCCTGGGCGCACATAGTCAAAGCGAACATAGACGCGCTCGAAGGCAAGTACGGAGATGCGCTGACTACGATCATCGCGGCTCAAACGCTCGGCTCTTTCCCGACGCTCAACTTCGAACTGGCCAAAGCTCTGATGCTCGTCGATGGTTACGATCAGGCATTGGAGGTGATGGCGAACGCTTTCTCGATAAACGAGGAGAACGAATTTTCGACTATGCTCGGCGGGGTGTTGCCCGCCCGATCTCCGAGGCTCGATCTCCTGCTTGAGCGCGAAAGACAGGCATCGCTGTTTTTGAACGAGCATCCGACGACTGCCTTGCAGTATCGATTGGCGGAATCGCTCGGGCGGATCGAGCATTATTTGAAGGTTACGGCCCGCGAGCGCGACGCGCTTGCGAAGAAGACGCGCCGCGCCGGTACGGATGAATCTCAATCGACATCGCGGCCCCGACGTGTAGCCCCACCCGTAGAGGGCGAACTCTCAGCGGGAAGCGATGCGGGGCTTGCGGGCGCGCAGGAATTGATGCAGGCCGTAACGACCTTCACCACGCTCGATGACGGGCGGCAGCCGTTCAGAATGGTCTGGGTGGCGCGCAAGCTGACCGAACGCGCCATCGCGCTCGACGCAGCAGTGCAACTTGCGCGAAGGGCGATCGCGCTTGCGGATTCGGCCACCGAGCCTGACGGGGCGATGCGAGACGCGCCGTTACTCGACAGGCAGGGAAGGCGAGCGGTGTTTTTAGGTCGGGCTTATGACGCGCTGGGGTGGGCGCTCTTCAAGAAGGGCGACCTTCGCGGCTCGCTCGTGAACCTGACGAAGTCGGTCGATATTTATCCTGACAACCCTGAGCGCAAAGGCGCGATGTGGCGTCTCGCGGTCGCGATGGAAGAAGCGGGCGATCAACAACGCGCGCTCGATTTATACATAGCGAGCTACGATCCTGAAATGCCTACTTCGTCATCGAGGAAAGCGCAGATCGAATCGCTCTACAAAAAACTCAACGGCTCGCTCGCGGGACTGGATGACAAACTGAAAAAACCATGATGACAAATTGTCGAAAAAGATTGATCTCACTGTTTGTGTTGATTCCTGCGCTCGCCTTCGCTCAATCCGACTCGTCCACGAGGCAGGCGTGGAATCAGCCTGTCAAACCATTTCGCGTCATCGACAACATCTATTATGTCGGCGCGACCGAGGTGTCATCTTTTCTAATCACCACGCCGCAGGGTCACATACTTCTCGACAGCGGCTTTGAAGAAACCGTCCCGCTCATCCGAGACAACATCAATAAACTCGGATTCAAATTTGAAGACATAAAAATACTCATCAACAGCCACGCTCATTTCGATCACTGCGGAGGCTTCAGTGATTTGAAAGAATTGACGGGAGCTAAACTCGCCGTGAGCGAAGCCGATGCCGAGCTTTTGGCCCGCGGGGGCAAAGGCGATTTTCAATGGGGCGACAGATTCGCTTACAAGCCCGTGATGGTTGATCGCAAGCTTCGCGACCGAGATACGATAGAGCTTGGCGGCGTAGTGATGACGGCTCGCCTGACGCCGGGGCATACGAAAGGCTGCACGACCTGGACGATGAGGGTGAAAGACGGGAGCCGCAATCTTGATGTCGTCTTCATCGGGAGCGCCAGCATTCCGGGTTATAAACTCGTGGGTAACGCGAACTATCCGAACATCATTGAAGATTATGCGCGCACATTCGAGGTGTTGAAAGGATTGAAGTGCGATGTCTTTCTCGGCCCCCACGGCTCGTTTTTCAGGATGACGGAAAAGATGGCGCGGGCGGAGATGGGCGCAAATCCGTTCATCGATCCTGCGGGCTATCGCAATTATGTGGAGCGAGCAGAAAAGAACTATCGCGATCAATTGCAGAAAGAGAGGCAGGCCAGAGAGAACAAATGAACGCGCGGAAAAAACCTTGAACCGACAAACCGAATCAGCATGGAAATATCACAACCTGACGAAGCACTCTTACTGGAGCGTTCGCACTCAGGCTCATTATCTCGACTGGGATAATCGCCCTTATCCTTTCAAAATCTACCCCGCTATCGAGCCTCTGAAGCTTTCGTCTGGGATCGCGCAAACCGGCGTGCCTGCGCTTGCCGCAATCGCAGCGACAACCCTCGATGCGGCTCGAAGCGCGCCGACGCTCGATCAGCTAACCGCGATTCTTTATTACTCGGCTGGCGTGACTAAGAAAAGAACTTTTCCCGGCGGAGAGATTTACTTTCGCGCCGCCGCCTGCGCGGGCGCGCTCTACCCGGTTGAAACTTACATCGTCTGCGGCGACATCGAGGGCCTTGAGGCAGGCGTTTATCACTTCAACGCCGGGGATTTCGCACTCCGACGCTTGCGCGCGGGCGATCACCGCGGCGCGATAGCTGCGGCCACCGGGTCGGAAGAAAGCATCGCTTATGCTCCGGTCATTCTCGTTCATACGGCGATCACGTGGCGCAGCACGTGGAAGTATCGCGACCGCGCCTATCGCTATCATTTTTGGGATGACGGGATGATTGCGGCAAACGCGCTTGCGATGACGGCGTCTCATCGCCTTCACGCAAAAATCGTGATGGGCTTTGTTGAAGAGGATGTCAATCGGTTGATCGATATCGGAGGCGAGCGTGAGCTTGCGTTGAGCCTTTTAGCCATAGGTCTTAACACTGAAATTGAAAAAGCTCCGACGCCTGAAAGATTGAATCTTGAGACAGTGCCGCTTTCCGAGTCGCAGATAGATTACCTCTCGATTCAGGATATGCATCGCGCGTCTTCTCTTCAGAGCGCAGAGGAAGTCGCGCTATGGCGCAGCGGCGAATTCACGAGAGAAGAACCGCAAACAATCGGCCCTGTCATTCCGCTTCGAATCCCGCTGCCAGACGCGCTGCCGCTGGACGCGATTGAAGATGTTATCGGCAGGCGAGGCTCGACTCGCAGGTTTGCGCGCAAAGCAATTTCATTCGAGCATCTGTCAATCATTCTTGATCGTGCGACTCGCGGCATCGACTTCGATTTTGCGGCTAGGCAGTTGAACGACATTTATTTGATCGTCAACGCGGTCGATGGCCTTGAGTCGGGAGCTTATTTTTATCGAATGAAAGAGCGCGCTTTGGAACTGCTCAAGGCTGGCGACTTTCGCGAGCGGGCTTCTTATCTCACGCTCGAACAGGAATTGGGCGGAGACGCCAGCGCGACTGTTTTTTTTATGGCCGACCTCGACAGATTGCTTTCAAGCTTAGGAAATCGCGGCTATCGCTTGGCTCAGATGGAATCGGGCATCATCGGCGGCAGAATGTACATCGCCGCTTACACTTTGAAGCGCGGCGCAACGGGACTGACTTTCTACGATGACGAAGTGACCGAGTTCTTCTCGCCGCATGCCGCGGGCAAAAACTGTATGCTCGTCTTATCTCTCGGCGTTGCAGGCAAACGCCCTATCTTTTAGCAGGGAACAGGGAACAGGTTACAGGTGACAGGGGCGGACAGGGTGAATTTTGTTTGCTCATAATTGGCTGTCAAAAATCATCTGTTCCCTGTCACCTGTAACCTGTAACCTATCCTGAATGAATGGCTCGCTGATCATAGACAAGCCTGAAGGCATAACCTCGCACGACGCGGTCTCGCGTGTTCGCCGCGCCGCGCGCACTCGACGAGTCGGGCACTCTGGCACGCTCGACCCTTTCGCGACGGGCGTGCTTGTCCTATGCCTGGGGCAGGCTACGCGGTTGATGCAGTTTCTCGTCGGTCTGGATAAAGAGTACATTGCAAGTGTGAGGCTAGGCTTCGCGACAGACACGCAGGACGTGACAGGGAAACAGATTGCTCCACTTCGCACATCAAAGGGATTGAGTCTCGAAAAGGTTGACAGCATCCTGAATCAATTCGTTGGCCCTCAGTTGCAAACGCCGCCGATGTATTCAGCGAAGAAGGTCGGCGGCGAACGTTTGTATAAAGCTGCAAGGGAAGGGCGCGAAGTCGAGCGCAAGCCCGCGGAGATCGAGATTTATTCGATCAATCTGCAAACAGGCGAAGGCGACTGGCTCAGGGAGAATGCAGACGGGAGTCGGGATTTCGTGATAAAGGTTCGTTGCTCATCAGGCACCTACATAAGGACTCTGGCGCACGACGTAGGCGAGCGTCTCGCGGTGGGCGCGCACCTTTCGGCGCTTAGAAGAGTGGCTGTGGGACACTTTGAAATCTCACGGGCTATCACGCTTGAGCGGCTTGATGAGCTTGCGCGGGAAGATCGACTCAGTGAAGCCTTGATGAGTCCGGCTGAAACGATAGGTCATCTTCCGGCCATTCGCCTCGATTCTAATGAAGCGCGGCTTATTGCAAACGGTCGGGCCGTCGAATTGAAATCAGATGTCGAAGGCTTCGCTATCAGAATGCTCGATGATGGAGGCAGTCTGCTTGCCATAGGCGAGATAGACCCTCATCGACGAGTGATAAAGCCTCGCATCGTGCTGACCGGAGCGACGTGAGGCAAGGCTCTCTATTTACGCTTGCGGGCTGTGCTATAATGCTGGAAGAAAAAACGATCCTTGAGTTTGAATACGCTTATGAGCTAATGAGGTTAAGCACAAGGTCGAGCCATGAGCAGCCGGACTCGTACCTCCGACTGTCCGCCCGCGAGGGCGTAGACTGAGTGTAGTTTCGAATCTCGCAGTAAGCCCGGACTTGCCGACTCCTGAGCAGGAACGTAGGATCGGCTTTTAGATCGAATCCTCACTGAGCCTGGCGGCTCGGTGAGAATCGGAGGTGACAGATGGAGGATAACAAGCTTAATATCAGCGATCTCCTCGAAACGCATCGCCGCGAGCGCGAGCAGTTGGCCTGGGAAGGCACTTTCCGCGATTACTTCGAACTGGTTCTACAGAATCCGAACGTATCGAAGCTCTCCCACGCCCGCGCCTGCGACATGATACTTGCGTCTGGCCTTGAGAAGATCAACGAAGGCTCTCGCGACGAAATCATACGCTACAACTTTTTCAGCGATGAACTCTATGGCATCGAAGGGCCGATAGCCAAAATCGTCGAATACTTCAAATCAGCCGGACAACGGCTCGAAGTCCGCAAGCGCATAATGCTGTTGATGGGGCCTGTGGGCGGAGGCAAATCGACCATCGTCACTATGCTCAAACGCGGACTTGAGAAGTATACCCGGACGGACAACGGCGCGGTCTATGCCATCAAAGATTGCCCGATGCACGAAGAGCCATTGCATCTCATCCCGCCTGAACTTCGACCTGAAATCGAAAAGCACTACGGCCTTTATATCGAAGGCGAGCTTTGCCCGCAGTGCCGCTATAACCTCGAACACGTCTATCACGGGCGACACGAAGACGTTTTGGTTCATCGCATAGTCTTTTCAGAAAAGGAGCGCATAGGAATAGGCACATTCGCGCCCTCAGACCCGAAATCGCAAGACCTCACGGAACTGACAGGCTCAATCGATCTTTCGACAATCGGCGAAGTGGGAGTCGAATCAGACCCGCGCGCTTATCGCTTCGACGGCGAATTGAACATCGCCAATCGCGGACTGATGGAATTTATCGAAATGTTGAAAGTCGACGAGAAATTCCTCTACAGCCTTTTGACTCTCAGTCAGGAGCAGAGCATCAAGACCGGAAGGTTCGCAATGATCTACGCCGACGAGACGATCCTCTCGCACACGAACGAAAACGAATACGCCGCCTTCGTCGCCAATCGAAAGAGCGAGGCGCTTCAGGATCGCATCATCATGATACGAGTGCCTTACAACCTGAAGGTCTCGCAGGAAGAACGTATTTACGACAAGCTGCTCAATCAGTCCGAGGTGCTGCGTAATGTCCACATCGCTCCGAACACGCTCAAAGTCGCAGCGATGTTCGCCGTGATGACCAGACTCGAAGAACCTCGCAAGGCCAACATCGATATCGTCAAGAAGATGAAACTCTACGACGGCGAGGATGTCGAAGGGTTCAAATCGAAAGATGTGCGCGAACTTCAGAAAGAAACCGTGCGCGAGGGGATGGACGGCATCAGCCCGCGTTATATCATCAACCGTCTGTCGGGCGCGCTGGTTCGCGACAACATCGCCTGCATCAATCCTTACGACGCTTTGCTTGCGATCAAGGACGGATTCGAACAACATTCGGGCATCTCGGCTGAACAACGCGAGCGATACATGAATCTGGTCGCTGTCGCCCGCCGCGAGTATGACCAGATTGCCAAGAATGAAATTCAACGCGCTTTCGTCTACTCGTTTGAAGAGATGGCAAAAGGTCTTTGCGACAATTATCTCGATAATGTCGAAGCCTACTGCAACAAGGAGAAGATCAAAGACCCGATGACCGAAGAGGAAATCGAGCCGGATGAAAAGCTGATGCGATCAATCGAAGAGCAGATCGGAATCAGTGAGAACGCTAAGAACACTTTCCGTCAGGAGATATTGATTCGAATCTCGACCTACGCCCGCAAGGGCAAGGCGTTCGAGTATCGCTCGCACGAACGGTTGAAGGAAGCGATAGAGAAAAAGATATTCTCGGACGTGAAAGACCTCGTGAAGATAACTACTTCGGCCAAGACGCCCGATGCGGATCAGTTGAGAAGGATCAACGAAGTCGTCGACCGGCTCGTCACACAGCACAGTTACTGCACCGTTTGCGCGAACGAACTGCTCTCCTACGTCGGCTCGCTTATGGCGCGATAAGCGCGCGGGCGCAACCCAGGTTTTCAGAACGCCCGCGCAGCCCCACCGGGAGGCGCGGGCTTAACTGTATCGGGAGAAGTCAACGATGTCAGTTCAGAGAAATGACTGGTCGCTTCAGCGCAAGGGATTGATCGATCAGGAGCGACACAAAGAGCGCGTGCGCGAGGCCATAAAGAAAAACCTCGGCTCGATAGTGTCCAATGAATCGATCATACTTTCCGACGGCAAGAGAAAAGTCAAAGTGCCTATCCGCTCGCTCGACGAGTACAAATTCCGCTACGACTATCGCAAGAAAAAACACGTAGGAACGGGCGACGGCAACACTCAAGTAGGCGATGTGATCGCTCGCGAAGGGCAGACCGGACAGGGGCCGGGACGCGGCCCTCAGGCAGGAGATCAGGCCGGACAGGATTATTACGAAGCCGAAGTAGATATAGATGAGATAGCCAAACTCATATTCGAAGACCTGCACCTGCCATATCTCGAAGACAAAGCGAAGCAGGCTGTGCAATCGAAGACCACCCGGTTTACAGAGATTCGCCGTTCAGGGATACTCTCGAATCTCGACAAGCGACGTTCGATCATGGAGAACATCAAGCGTCAGGCGCGCGAAACGGGCGAAGCGAGATTGGGGCGATTCAAGAAAGGCGACCTCAGATATAAAACGTGGGAAGAAGAGATCAGGTATGAATCGAACGCCGTCGTCATCCCCATCATGGATGTGTCGGGGAGCATGGGCGAATTCAAAAAGTATATCGCCCGCTCGTTTTACTTCTGGATGGTGAGATTTTTGAGGACCAAATATGACAACGTGAAGATCGTCTTCATCAGCCATCACACGGAAGCGAAAGAAGTGACCGAAGAGCAGTTTTTCACTCAGGGCGAATCGGGCGGAACCGTCGTCTCTTCGGCCTATCGATTGGCGCTCGATATAATCGATGAACGCTTTCCGTCGAGCGACTGGAACATCTACCCGTTTCATTTTTCGGACGGAGACAACTACTACTCGGACAATGACGAAGCAGTGCGACTGGCCGACGAGCTTATTTCGACTTGCAATCTGTTCGGCTATGGCGAGATCGGCGAAGAGGGCGCGTCGAGCTATCGAAGATCATCAGGCGCGCTGCTTTCGATCTTCAAAGACAGGCTCAAGAATCAGGATCGCTTCGTCGGCGTGCGCATAGACGACAAGGAAGACGTTTATCCCGCGCTCAAGGAATTCTTCGGCGTGCGCGGAGAAAAAGTCTGACACGTATAGTAGGAAAGTCTAGAGAGTCCAGACTCCAAAGGAATTATGATCGATAGAGAAGTCAGGGAACTCGAAAAGGCCGTCGAGCAGATATGGGAGATAGCGACCGTGAAATTCGGGCTCGATCCGTTCCCGGTCAATTTCGAAATCGTGCCTGCGACGGTGATGTATGAAGTCGGCTCTTACGCCCTGCCGGGTCGCTATTCGCACTGGACTTTCGGCAAGGCGTATCATCGCATGAAGATGATGTATGACTTCGGGCTGTCGCGCATCTACGAGGTCGTCATCAATTCGAATCCATCTTATGCTTTTTTGCTCGAAACCAACTCTCCCTTGCAAAACAAACTCGTGATAGCGCATGTCTTGGGCCATGTGGATTTTTTCAAGAACAACGTATGGTTTTCAAAAACCAATCGACGGATGGTCGATGAAACCGCGCGCCATGCCCGACGGATGGAAGAATACGAATTCACACACGGTCGCAAGGTGGTCGAAGAATTCCTCGACGCGGTGCTTTCAATCGAAGAGCATATCGATCCGCATTTTTTCATACGCAGGGAATCAGACTATGAGGATAAAAAAACCGATGCGAGGAAGAAAGAAGGCCGCTACGACGATCTGCTCACGAAATCCGAGCTTGGTGAAGACCAGTCTCCGCCCACTGCCTCAGAAGAGAGGGCCAGAAGGTCGAAAGTACGTTTGCCTGAAAAAGACATAGTTTATTTCTTGATGAAGAACTCGCCCGCGCTCGAAGAGTGGCAGCGCGATGTTATGTCTATGTTGCATGACGAGATGGAATACTTCGTCCCGCAGATGCAGACCAAGATCATGAACGAAGGGTTCGCGTCGTACTGGCATTCGCGCATTATGCGCGAGATGGAACTCAGCGACAGCGAGCATATAGAATTCGCCGAACTTCATTCAGGCGTCGTATCTCCGCATAAAGGACAACTCAATCCGTACTACCTCGGATACAAAATCTTCGAAGATATAGAAAAACGATGGGACGATCCGACGGATGAAGAACGCGAAAAATTCAATCGCCGCGGCGGAGAAGGGCGAGATAAAATCTTCGAAGTCCGCGAGGTGGATAACGACATCTCTTTCCTTCGCAATTATCTAACGGAAGAATTATGCGAAGAGCTTGACCTCTTCGTCTTCGAACTGGTCGATGACGAAGAGTGGACGGTGACGGAAAAGCGATGGGAGCGTGTTCGCGATCAGCTAGTCGCCAATATGACCAACTTCGGATTTCCTTACATCGAAGTCACTGACAGCGACTACGAAGGCAACAGCGAGCTTTTCCTTACGCATCGCTACGAAGGCGTCGAGATGGACCTCAAGTATGCGCGCAAGACCATTGAATACGTTCACAAACTCTGGGGCCGCACGGTGCATCTCGAAACCGTAGTCGATGAAGAACCGATGACGCTTCACTACGACGGCAGCGAACATACCGAAGACTAAACTTAGTGAAGACTAAACTTAGTGAGGAGGAACCTCGTCTCCGTGAAAAACACACGAGTCATAGCCGTTTTGTTTTTTCTGCTGATTCTTTCCTTCATCATCAACCCGGTTCCGACGAATGCGTGGGGCGATGAAGGCCATAGATGGATCAATCGCGCGGCAGCCGAGAAAATGCCTGACGATATGCCCGCCTTTTTCAAACAGGCCGGAGGCCGACTTTCGTTCCTCGGCCCGGAGCCTGATCGCTGGCGCGATAGGAATGAACTCTACCGCGCGCTCAACGAAGCTCAAGCGCCCGACCACTTCATCGATATCGATAAGCCCGAAAACTTTCAGTCTCTTCCTGATAATCGATACCTCTACAGTGATTGGCTTCGCGCTTCGGGCAAAGAACCGAAAGACATCGGATACCTGCCCTATGCGATTCTTGAGAACTATCAAAGAATTCAGGTGTCGTTTCGTATGTGGCGTGATCCGAGAAATTCCGCCGAGCGCGATCAGATAGAGCAGAACATCATCTATTATGCGGGCGTCCTTGGCCACTACGTCGCCGACGGCGCGCAGCCTCTCCACACCACGATTCATTTCGACGGATGGACGACAAGCACGAACCCCGATCATTTCACGCGCGAGCATCTGCACTCGCGATTCGAAAGCGAATACGTTCGGTCTCAAATCAAACCCGAAGACTTCAGCCCGCAGGTCAAACCGGCGCAGAAACTAGGCGACGTGTTTGCCGACACGATGAAGTTTCTCTTCGATTCCAACAGTCAGGTCGTCGAGCTATATCGACTGGAGAAGACTGCGAGGTGGGATTCTCAGAATCGCAACGCGGAGTCGAAGCGATTCGTCACGGCGCGACTCGCCGCCGGAGCGCAGATGCTGGCCAATCTCTGGTACACCGCATGGACGGATTCCGCCTCTCCGCGGGGTCAGTGAGAGAATCATTCAAAAAATTGGCAAGCATTTTTTTTTGCGGCGTTCAATAGAGTGACGGAGGTTCTCAAGCCAGAGCACGGGCTGGAGCGTTAGCGAGTTTAACTTGAGAATCCTCCGTCTTCTACATTGAAGAGATTCTAAAAAAGAAGAGAGATTCTAAAGATGATTGCCAAAATGTTTCGCATACTTGCGGCGACGGTGTGCCTGTCCGCAGCCGCATTCGGTCAGGGAATAATCGTCCCCGACGATTGCCATCGTTGCCCGCGTCCGCCACTCCCGCGACCTCACCCGCTTCCGAGAGTGCTCAAAGTCAAATCCGTAAAAATCACAACCCGGATCGACTCGCAGGTCTCGACGACTCGCGTGGAGCAGGTCTTTGAAAATGACACGCCCTATCGATTGGAAGGGCAATACTTTTTTCCGCTCCCTGAAAGCGCGTCGGTTCAGGACTTCGCCATCTATGACGGAGAAAAAAGGATGTCAGGCGAAGTGATGGAGCGACAAAGAGCGCGACAGATTTATAACGAAATCGTTCGCCGCCAGATCGATCCCGGCTTGCTCGAATATGTCGGCAAAGATTTGTTTCAGGCCAGCGTTTTTCCCATAGAGCCGCGCAGCACCAGAAAGATCGAACTGACTTATTCTCAATCGCTTAAGAACGAAGGCGGGACGGTCGCCTATCGTTATGAACTCGGATCGGGGCGACGAATAATTCAACAACCCATCGCACAGATCGCCGCAAGCGTCGAGATCACGTCGCCAATTGATTTGAAAAACATCTACTCACCGACGCACAAAATCAGCGTCACGAGAGACGGCGAACGGCGGGCGCGACTGAGCTTCGAAGGATCGGGCGAGGACGCGCAGAAAGATTTTCAACTCTACTACTCGCTTTCGGAAAAAGAATTCGGCCTCTCGCTCATAACTCATCGCGAGCCTGCAAAGGACGGCTTCTTCATGATGTTGATCTCGCCCAAAGTGAACATCAGTGAATCAGAGCGAGCCGCGAAGGATGTCGTATTCGTCTTCGACACTTCAGGCTCGATGAGCGGAGAGAAAATTCAGCAGGCAAAAGCCTCGCTTCGCTTCGGCGTGGATTCGCTCTCGGAGCGCGACCGATTCAATATCATTTCGTTTTCAGGCGAAGAACATCTGATGAAGAGCGGTCTGGTTCAAGCTACGCGCGAATCGAAGAACGAAGCGCGCGCATTTATCGAACGATTGAATGCCGAAGGCGGAACGAACATCAACGACGCGCTCGTAGCCGCGATGCGTCAGTTTCAAAACTCCGAGCGACCGGCGATGATCGTCTTCGTCACCGATGGAAAACCTACAGTCGGCCCGACCGATATCAAACAGATTTCCAGAAATGTTCAGGAAGCTAACCGCGCAAGCGCGAGGCTGTTTTCCTTCGGCGTGGGCCACGATCTCAACGCAAGCTTACTTGACAAACTCGCTTCTGAAAATCGCGGCGCGAACGATTACGTCGAACCGGGTGAAGATTTGGAAGTGAAGGTCTCGAACTTTTTCGCCAAAGTGAATTATCCGGTTCTCTCCGATCTCCGCCTCGATCTTGGCGGAGTCGAAGCAGATTATATGTATCCGCGAAATCTGCCCGATCTGTTCAAAGGCTCTCAACTGACTATCATCGGCAGGTACAAAAATTCGGTTTCGAATGCGACTGTCCGATTGACTGGCCGTGTAGGCGGAAGAGAGCAAGCCTTCGCTTTCGCAGGTCAGACGTTCGCAGCCGAAAGAAGCGATAATAATTTTCTTCCGCGACTTTGGGCTACGCGAAGAGTCGGATTTTTGATGGAACAGATTCGACTAAACGGCGAGAACCGCGAACTCATCGATGAAGTGGTCGCCCTTGGCACGCGCTACGGCATAGTCACGCCCTACACTTCATATCTCGTCACTGAAGATGTGAAGGTGGCGATGCGCCAGCCTCCGGGATCACCCAGAGAGCGACGAATGAGTGACGAATCGAAGCGAGTGCTTAATTCCGCCCAAATGGCTCCGGGGGTCGCTGAAGGACAAGCGGGAGTGGTGCGAAGCCGCGCCGATAAAGATATGGCTCAGGCTGATCAGGCCATATCGCTCGACTCAATTCTGACCACCGTTCGCACGGTCGACAGCAAGACCTTCACTCTCAAAGACGGCGTATGGGTCGATACTGAATTCAAGGAAGGCGCGGCTTTGCCGAAAGTGGAGTTGAAATTCGGCAGCGATGAGTTTTTCAATCTGCTCATGAAAGAGCCTAAGCTCGCCGAATACTTCGCGCTCGGCGAAAAAGTCGTAGTCGTCTACAAAGGTAAAGTTTATCGAGTCGCGTAAAAAACAGGCAGGCGCATCCCGCGAGGCGCGCCTGCCTTTGACTTTTCTCATCCTTCCGCACAAATCACCCGCCAACTGGCTTTTCAGAAAAATGTGTTATAAAACTTTTTAGCCGTCGCTCGACTTTTTGCCTGAACCGTTTCTTTAGCCACGGCAGAGAGCCAGGAGAAGAAAAACATGAAACGACTGACAGCCGCGTTGTTGTTGCTGGTCTTGCCAACTGCTGTCGCAAGCGCAGGTGAAAGCATTTATCTCGATGCTGCCACCGAGACGGCGAAATGGATTCGCTCGTCTGCCGTCAAAACAGAAAAGGGATTGGTCTGGCCCGCTGATCCCGCTGATTCGAAATCCATAAACACAACTCTCTATAGCGGCACACCGGGCGTTGTATTGTTTTTCATCGAAGCCTCGCGCGCAACATCAGACCGCTCTTATCTCGCGGACGCTCGCGCGGGCGCTGATTATCTGATGGCTTCGGTGATAAATGAAAAAGATAATGGATTGTATACGGGCCTTGCGGGAATCGGCTTCACTCTATCGGAGGTCTATCGAGCGACGGGCGACGCGCGGTATCGCGAAGGCGCGCTTCGTTGCGCCGAATTGATCAGAAGCCGCGCCGTAAAAGCGGGCAGCGGCGTGGAGTGGAGCGACACGACCGACATTATCAGCGGAAGCGCAGGCACCGCGTTGTTTCTGCTCTACGCCGCGAGGGAATTCAAAAAGCCTGAATTCCGAGAGACGGCAAGACTCGCCGGAGCGCGACTCATCGAGCTTGCGCGCGAAGAAACCAATGGATTGAAGTGGGCGATGACGCCGCGGTTTCCGCGACTGATGCCCAACTTTTCGCACGGGACGGCAGGCATCGCTTATTTCCTCGCCACTCTTTACGAAGAGACGAAAGAAAAAACTTTTCTCGACGCCGCGCTTGCGGGCGCGAAGTATCTGCTATCAGTTGCAAAGACCGACGGCGATGTATGCATGATTTTTCACAACGAGCCTGATGGCCGGGAGCTTTTTTATCTCGGATGGTGTCACGGGCCTGCTGGAACTGCGCGATTGTTTTATCGCCTCCACAAAGCGACAGGCGACCGCCAGTGGATGGAGTGGGTGAAGCGAAGCGCGCGAGCCGTTCTTCAGAGCGGTATTCCGGAAAAGCAGACCGCCGGGTTCTGGAACAACGTCAGCCGGTGTTGCGGCGCTGCGGGAGTGGCGGATTTCTTCCTCGATCTCTATCAGGCGACGGGCGACAGAGAGTATCTCGATTTTTGCAAACGGGTCGCGGCGCAGGTTCTCTCTCTCGCCGCTCGCGACCAAAAAGGCGCAAGGTGGATTCAGGCAGAGCATCGCGTCAGGCCCGAACTGCTCGTGGCGCAGACGGGATTGATGCAGGGCGCGTCAGGCATGGGGATGCTTATGATCAGGCTTTATGATTTCGAGCGCGGAAAGAAACCGTCGCTGCGTTTGCCTGACACGCCATTTTGAATAACAAACCAGACTGCCCTGTGCTTCACTTGATAAGCTCTCGGTTGCGCCGCTAGACTGTCCGCGTATGAGTGAAAATTCTGCTGATATGGCTGTCATCGGCGCGGGGCCTGCGGGCGCGCATCTGGCCACGAGGCTTGCCGAAAGCGGTCGCGAGATCGTTCTGTTCGATCCTCGCGGAGCATGGGAAAAACCCTGCGGCGGCGGCGTTCCCTCGCGCGCGCTGAGAGAGTTCGCCTTCCTGCTTGAAAACTCAGATTACCCGCGCAAGCTCATCAACAGAATAACGATGGTCTCGCCGTTTGAAAGGCAAATCACCGTCAACTTCAAAACTCCGTTCGCAGTTTTTTCGCGCAAGGTTCTCAACTCTCTCATACTCGACCGCGCAGTTCGGGCAGGCGCGCGATTCATACAATCGGGCGTTAAGGATTTCAGTCGCACGAGCGACGGATGGGTTTTGAAGACTTCGGACGGGCAGGAGTGGCGGGCGCGAATGCTCGTCGGCGCGGATGGCGCAGCAAGCTTCACTCGTCGCCGACTGATAGGCATCTTTCCACAAAGCGATCTTGCGCTTGCCTTCGGTTATAACGTGGCGATGGATGAGAAAAATGAGAATGAAAAAAGTGATGAAGTATTGATTCGGTTTCCGAAAAATTTCACAGGCTATCTCTGGGCCTTTCCGCGACCGGGCGTGATGAACTTCGGCGTGGCTTCGAAACTCGGCGAGCGAACATCGGACGAATTGCGACGACTGCTTTCAAATTTCGTTCGCAACTACTACGGCGGACGTATGCCAGCCGAAGAACGGATGGATTTTTTCGGCGCGAAGATACCGACTCTTGATCGAAGAAGCTGGGCGAGCGTGCGAGCAAGCGGCGAGGGCTGGTCACTCATCGGCGATGCCGCAGGTTTCGCCGACCCGATAACAGGCGAGGGAATTTACTTCGCTTTCAAATCCGCCGAAGTTCTCGCGGAAGCCATCGCCACTCACGCTACGGGCGGGGCGGCTGAGTCGGCTTATGAAAGAATGTGGCGCGCGTCATTCGGGCGCGAGCTTGAGCATGCATCATATCGCCTGCCGCAGTTTTATCACGGCACTTTCTTCGGCCATCTTATAACAGATGCGATGATTCGCCTCGCGCGCTTTCACCGAGGCGTGCGTAAAACTTTAGTCGATGCTTTGATGGGCGAGCAGAGCTACGTCACTCTCAAGCGCGATTTGCTTTGTCGGGCGTGGCAGATCATTTGATGAATCTCGATGCAGACTCATAAAGACACTCCCAATCAGAAGGGCGGGAAACGCTCGCCGCTGGCAATCATATTCATAACCATCTTCATCGATCTTGTCGGTTTCGGCATCGTCATCCCCGTGCTGCCTCTCTATGCTAAAGAGTTTCAGGCTTCGGAAACCGTCATAGGAGTGCTGCTCGGAGTTTTTTCCGCGATGCAGTTCATATTTGCTCCCATTCTTGGCAAGCTTTCGGATCGCGCGGGCCGAAGGCCGGTGCTGCTCTTCAGTCTCATAGGCACTGCGATAGGCTTTCTCATCATGGGGCTTGCCAATACGCTCTGGCTGCTGTTTCTGGGACGCATCATCGATGGAATAACCGGCGGCAACATCTCGACCGCGCAGGCTTATATCGCCGATATAACTCCGCCCGACGAGCGTTCGAAGGGTATGGGGCTTATCGGCGCGGCCTTCGGACTGGGTTTTATCGTCGGGCCTGCGATAGGCGGAGTGATGAGCCAAATCGCACCCGCCGCGCCGTTTTATTTCGCGGCGGCGCTTGCGGCAGCAAACGCAACAGCGCTTTATTTTCTTCTGCCTGAAAGCCTCTCTCGTGAAAGCCGCGGTCGCGCTCAAATTCGCCCTTCCATTTTACGAATGATTTCGGAAACCGGCGGATGGCAACTGCGCGCTGTTGTGGCGACATACTTTTTCGCAACCGTCGCATTCGCAATGCTGACTGCGACCTTCGCGCTTTTTACCAATCACAAATTCGGATTCGATGCGACGCATAACGGATACCTTTTCGCTTATCTGGGATTGCTCGGTGCGATCATTCAGGGAGGACTGATCGGTCGACTGGTAAAAACTTTCGGTGACAAGACGCTCGCCGTCGCAGGCATCGCGTTGCTTGCCGCAGCCATGTTCCTCATGCCTCAGAGTGAGACGCTCACAACTCTCATGCTGGTCAACACGGCTATTGCCATAGGGAACAGCCTCGCTACGCCTACGCTCAACGGGATTGCGTCGAAGAGCGTCGACACAGCGCATCAGGGAATCGTGCTTGGCGTGATGGCATCCTCGGCGAGTCTTGCGCGAATAATCGGGCCTGTGCTGGGCGGATTTCTTTTGAGCCGCGACCCTGATCCCATTTACGGGCGAACCCCGTACTGGACGGGCGCGGCTATCATGATAGTCGCGCTCGCCGTATCCGCGACTCTCAGCGCGCCCGCTGAGATAGTCGAAACAGGAGCGGTGATCGAAGAGCGAGGCGGTGAAGGGACGTAAGAGTTTTCAGGTCGTCTTTGACGGCGCACAGAAAGAATGAACAGCCGGGGGCGATGAGTCAATCGTAGAATGCGTAAACATTCTGACTTCTGACTTCTGGCTTCTGACTTCTGACTTCTGGCTTCTGACTTCTAAGGAGTGTGAATGAAGATTGAAACGGGAGTGATTGCCGCTGCTGGATCAGGCACCAGGATGCTGCCCGTCACTCTGAGTTATCCGAAAGAACTTCTGCCGATCATCAACAAACCCGCCCTTCAACTCATAATCGATGAATACATCGAATCGGGATTGGGGCGAATCATCATCGTGACGGGCGAAAACGCCTGGCCAATACATCGTAAGTACGATCTGACTGATCTTCCGCCGCGAGGCAAGTACAAGGCTCTGGATGAATTCGTCGACAAGATTTCAGGCATTGAGTTGATCTTCGAACCGCAGGTCGGTCCCTACGGCAACGGCGCGCCTCTTCTGGTCGCCCGCCGACATATACCCGAAGGCGAAGGCTTCATCTACGCCTACGGCGACGACATCATCAAGTCCGCGACTCCGTTCTCGCGCAAGTTGATCGAAAAGCACATACGCACCGGCGCGATGGTAGTAGGCACGCAGGAAGTTCCATGGGAAGACGTTTCTCGTTACGGAATAGCCCAGATCAGAGAGGGAAGCGAAGAAGGCGAGCTTGACGATGTTGTAGAAAAACCCAGACGCGAAGAAGTCAGATCAAACCTCGCAATGTTCGGTCGCTTCCTCTTTTCGACCGAAATCATCGATATTCTCTCTGAGATTCCACTCGGCAAATCGAATGAGCTGTGGTTTACAGATGCGGTGCGGGAATACCTTCGACGCAGCGGGCGTATCGTTGCGCAGTCGGTGCAGGACGGCCTATGGCTCACGATAGGCGATCCGGTGAATTACCTCAAGACGCTGATCGAATATGTGATGGACGACAGTGAACTTCGCGCCGCGCTAGAGCCGAGACTCAGGGAGTTGTTGGATCATCGCTGAACGAGGCGCACAAAGTAACTGTAGAAGCAGTGCCAGAAAATCTCGCATCGTAGCCCCGCCCGCTGATCCTGTTTCACTGCAAAGTTACAGGTAGAGGTATCGCAACGCGCCTGCGGCCTGCGGCTTGACATTCGTGTCAAATATAAATATCGTGCCTAAGCTCTAATACGGTTGCATCGGGGCGGCTTTCTGATACGCAGATACTACTTGCTAACTCGCCGCCGTCACAATGTAGAAGACGAAGCGAAACACCGCCCATTCACCCGCTCGTCTTGCCGTCCTGCGATAAAGAAGATACAGATGTACAAGCCCTGCGCCTGTGGAGGAAATCATGACATTCTTCGAAGAACTTCTGAAAGGCAACTACCCTGAACACCTCTACGACGAACTAGACCCCGACAACTCACTGGAATCACCTGGATTAAAAGAGGAACGCCTCAATAAGATCCAGCAGCGAATTGATGAAATTGATAAAATGGCCCGTGAAAAACTCCGGGATAAACAACTCCCGTTTGAGAGAAGGATTCTTGGGGCGATCGCAAAGGATTTACGTCTTGATGAACCGCGATACTTCTTTCGCCACAACAAAGAAGTCTTCGATCTGGTTGGCACAGTATTTGAAAATCTGGATAAACTGAATGAGGAAGCAAACGGCATTGCCGTCGAGTTGGGTGAGCCTGAGCGGAATAAGCTTTGCGAAAAGCTCAGGATAGCCGCCTTTCTGCACGATACGGGGAAGGCATTTGAGCAGGCGCGACACCCGGTTCTTGGATGGCATGTGATGACAGACCTGGCTACTGTTGGCGCGTCGGACAACAAAACCAAAGACGCCCTCCTCGATCAGCTAAAGCAAGCCGGTTATGACCCACCAGACTCGGAGTACCGGCGGCTCGCTCGACTGGTACGAGACCATGATAAGTTCGGCGTGATCAGCACCGGCGAAGCCTCTTACGTAATACTTGGGAGTATGATGCATTATGGACATGGCAGTTCAGGCACGTCACTCGAACAGCTTCGTGATTCGGGCGCGTCACTCGAACAGCTTCGCGATACCTGGCTTCTCAACCTGGCGGACATTGGGGGGACAGCAGCCGCGCGCCCATCCGAAAACAAAATTGACCTGGCGAAGAATTTGAAAGTAAGAGACGACAAGTTCGAGGCGCTCACCTATGATTGGAAAGTGGCTGCCGGAATAATAGGGGCGAGCAAGAGCTTTTCCGAAGCGATTGATGAATTGCGGCAGATCAGCGGAACCCCTAAGTTCACGGTGCAACGCATCAAACGTCTTCTCATCGAACGTTCTAAGGGTTGGGGAACGATCAGTAACACTTTCTCGGAAGACCTCATCGAAGATGCTTTGGAAGCCCGCTTTTCTCCCAAAGACCTCTTACCGTTTTGCCGCGATTTTGGCATGGTGGCGAAGCTTGACTACGCACTACAATTCTGGAACGAGCTTGCTGATTACATCTATGTCAAGAAGCTCATTAACAAGGACGTGGATAGAATGGACGACACGAGCAATCAAATTGACAATGCTTGGCATTCCTCGACAAGCCAAATAAAAGAACACCCCAAGTTCTCAAGGTGGGGTAGAATTCACTCCGAGTATGCGATGGGAGAGAAAAGTCCCTGGATCGGACTCATCGTCGATCTGGTAAGTAGCAAGTCGGATTTCGAGATCGAAGGACGTAAGATTCAGGACTTTTTGGTCGAAAAAGCGCGAGCGTACAGGTTGGAAGAAGGAATTGCAAAAACTCAAGTGGATCTTTTGATTGCCATTCTTCGACGCGTAATTACTGCATATCGCGGACTCATCCAGGGTGGAGGCCCATCAGACAATGCCCCGATCGGAGTCGGGTTCAGCTATTTGCGAGGCGATAAGGAAAAGCAACTGGCGCTTTATGAACTGCTGTCGAGCGGCGAAGACGGAAGAGAGCGAGGATTGAGGTGGCTCATTGACGAGATTGCCTCCTGGGAACTGTTGGCCTGATGCTGCAAAAAATGCTGCCGAGTCAGGTTAGATCATCCTTATCATTTTGCCATTCGCCGCGCGTCGTCGCTCGTCAGCGATTTCAAAAACTCGACGAGATCGCTTTGCTCTTCGTCGCTCAGATCAACCGCCATCAGTTCCCACGCCCGCATCGGATTATCATGTCCGCCCTGCACATAAAACTTCACGACATCCGCGAGCGTCGCCGCGCTCCCGTTGTGAAAATATGGCGCGGTCAATTCCACATTGCGTAGCGACGGAGTGCGAAAGGCTCCCAAATCGAGTGCGTTGCCTGTGACGAGAAATCTTCCTAACTCCGACGCTCCCGTGAGCCGGGAAAGCTGGCGAAACCGGGACGAAGAAGCATCCGCTTTGCCCATACTCATCGCCTTCGCGGTGAGGTTGTTGAATTCATCGTGGCCTGCGGCGACTCCTGTGTTGCGATAAATCTGATCCGAAAAAAACGGATACGCCTGATTGATCGAATGGCATTGCGTACAGCGCCCTCTGGCGCGAAAAATTATCGATCCTCTGATCGCCGCTTCGCTCATCGCCGAGCGGTCGCCCGCCAGGTAGCGATCAAAAGGCGAATTGGCTGAAACCAGCGTTCGCTCGAATGCAGCGATGGCTTTGCCTGCAAGTTCCATCGTCACCCGCGAGCCGAAAATTTCTCTAAAAGCTGTCGCATATTCAGGAATTTTTTCCAGTCGCTCGACAACCTGTTGGTGAGTCTGATCGCCCATCTCAACGGGATTGATGAGCGGAAGTATGGCCTGCGCTTCGAGCGTCTCCGCGCGCCCGTCCCAGAACTGACCGGAGTTGAACATGGCGTTGAGTATCGAAGGAGAGTTCCTTTCGCCTGTTCTTCCTCCAACGCCTTCGGAGACTTTTTTGCCATCCGCGAAAGCCTTTTGCGGATCGTGACACGAAGCGCAACTGATCGAGCCGTCCGCAGAAAGTCGCTTGTCAAAAAATAACTGCCTGCCGAGTTCGACCTTCGCGCTCGTGAGCGGATTATCTTTCGGCACGAAATATGACCACAACTCTGAAGTTATGCCGACAGGCAGATTGACGCGAAAGGCTTCCGCCGAATTCGCGCCGTCCGCCTGAACCGCGAGCGATACTGCAAGCGCGAATACGAGGACGATGAGTGACTTGAGTGTTCTTGCCATGGCGCACCCTCACAGGTCTTCGATTTTCAACTTCGTGTCTGCGTTCTTCCATGCTTCTTCGAATTGTTTTTGAACGAGCGCGGCGGCTTCAGGTTTGCCCTGCGCTTTGAGGCTCTCCATCAATCCGAAAAGCAAACGGCCATTTCGCGGAGCGCGATCGAGAGCCGTGCGAAAAACTTTTTCGGCCTCTTCCGCTTTGCCTGCCTGAACGAGCGCTGCGCCGAGGGATTGCCTCACGGGGTAATACCATGCGGGCGGCTCGTCGTAGCCGAGCGCGTCTTCCTCCTCGACAGCCTTTTCCCATTTATCAATCGCCGCAGCGAAGTCGCGCTTCGATTGAGCCATTCTCGCGTCGAGTACGATCATTGCTAGATTCAACACCCCGCGCACGGAATTGTTGACGCCCCAGGCCGCGTCTTCAGGAATTTTATTTTTCAAATCCAAAAGCTCGCGTCGTTCTTTTTCAGCATCATCCGGTTTGCCTCTGACAGCGAAGGCAATCGCCCGCCCGTAATGCCAGAAGGCTTTGGTCGTCGCAAAGCGGGCTTCAGGCGCAGGCAGGCGAAGCATTTCATCCCACCGGTTGAAATAAGCCAGCACGAAAACGGATGAAGGAAGAAACGCTTCGAGCATCTCCATCTCACTGATGTGACGATGGACATTAGCTTCGAGCCGCGCGGCTGCCCGTCGGGCGTCGAGAAAACGGCCCGCTCTGTTGTGGGATTCGAGCAGGAAGTGAAGATTGTGCGAATAGTACATCGCCGGATAAATGCCCTTTGCGCCGGTCTTTCGGATGTACGCTTCGTCCGCAAGGGCGGCTTCAGTGTTGCTCTTGGCCGACCGGTCGAAGTCGCCGGTCTGAATGTAGATGTGCGCGGGCATATGAACCAGATGGCCGGATGCGGGGGCGAGTTTTTCCAGCCTCGATGCGCTCGGCAAGGCGCGCTCAGGATTAGGCGAAGCTTCGACCGCATGGATGTAGTAATGATTCGCGCCTATATGATTAGGGTCGCGTTTGAGAACTGATTCGAGGACGGCGACAATTTCTTCCGTTCCCTCGGCGGGCTTGCCGTCTTTCGTCCACAATCGCCACGGGCGCAAGTTCATCATGCTCTCGGCATAGAGAGTCGCTGCGTCGAGATCGTCCGGATACTTTCGCGCAAGCTCGCCCATCGCGTTTTTATAATCGACAGCAAGTCGGTTCAAATCAGCGTTTTTATCATTCGAATATCTTTTCGCCAGCGCGCGGATATAATCGCGTTCGTGCTGGCTCGCGCCGGATGCAAGCGACAAAGCTTTTTGAATATTTTCGTAAGCCGCTTTTTCGCGGTCGGGGATGGAAGGAAGATTTATGTTCGCTCCAAGCACCAAAGCCATGCCCCAGAAAGCCATCGCCATCTGCGGGTCAGTCTCCGAAGCGCGTTTGAAAGAGCGGTATGCTTCGTCGTGATTGAATCCAAAGAGCAGCGCCATTGCCTGATCGAAAAGTTTTTGCGCCGCTGCGCTCTTCGTCGTCACCCGATGATGATGTACTCCGAATCCCGCCATCATCGCGCCCGATTTCGTGGCCGGAGATGAATGCCCCGTGTGTTGCGCGCTGGCCGCACAAACGAGCGCGAGCGAGAGAAGGGAAGCGAGCAGGCATTGAAAAAGTAATGCTGCTCGGTCAGCTTTGCCGCGTAGTTTAGTGCGCGGACAATCGCGCGTAGTCTTTTTCGTCGCGTCAGCGACGGCTGAATCATCAGGTGAGTTATTCAATCGTCGCGCGAGCGACGAGGGTAAACGGGTTCGACCGTTCCCGGCGTTGAAACACCGGGCTAAAGTCATAGCGCCGCTACGCGGCACGAGGGACAGCCTTTCTTTTTCATGACCGTTTGGAGATTTGGCCTTCATGCGCTTCTCCTCACTGTTCAGCCTTGCCTTTGACTATAAACGAGATCGGCATCTCTCCGCCTGATGAGGTTTTCATCCTTGCGGAAAAGGTGACGTGTCCGTACTCGTTTTCTGAAAGCGTCGGCTCGGCCTTGCCCTCATACGTCACCAGACTAAGCGGCGCGGCATGAGTCGTCCCGCTCGCTTTGGAACTCAACTTCATCAGGTCTTCGAATTTGAATTGAGCGCCAGCGTCTTTATCATCGGCCAGCGGAACCATCACCAGAAAATCGCGCACGGGAGAGATACCCAGATGATTGCCGTCTATCGGATGCAGGCTGTAGCGGAGCGTATATGCCCCGGCTTTTACTCCCTGACCCCGAAAATCTCCCCCGCCTTTTGGAAACGAAATCACGCCGATCAATGTCGAATCGGGAATCTCGGTGTAGATGGCTCCGCCGACATCTTTTTTCGCCGATGCCGGAATCGCTTTTCTCAGCCACAACTCGCAAACAATTGAGCCGTCATCCATCACGACTCGATAGCCTTTTTCTTCGAGCGCGCCTTTGAGGGAATCGGATGCAGCAGGATCATTGAACGCGCCGATAGATTCGAGTTTCGCGCCTGCGGCTGAAACTGAAAATGGGAGGATGAGTGAAAGAACCGAAAAAAATAAAACTGCTTTTCGCATCAAATAGTCCCCATTGAAATCACTAGCGGTCTGATGTAGCACAAGCTGTCAGCTTGCGCCGTTTCAGAGCGCAACCTAACAGTTTGCCCCACCAGGCTGCAAGACAAAGGCACAAAAGCCGCCCGCGAGTGGTGGCCGTTGTGCCTTTGTCTTAGCGGATGGTAGCTGAAGCGGTTTGCTACCGGCTGAAGCTTCCGACGAACGCGCTGCGCTTGCCGTGAATCGTCCACTGGACGCCGAGTCCCTGTCCCTGAAACTCATCGGTTTCGGCGACGGCTGGCATCACATGAGAAGTCGCGGCGAGCGGCGGATAGAACGTCTCTTCGTTTCCGCAGAGATGATCCTTTGGCGTGATGGCACGAGTCTCTATGCCTGCAAACTCGCCCGCCCGCACTTGCGCATTGCTGTAGTGTCCGCCCGCGTGACTGATCTCCATTTTTATCGGCGCGATTTCCACGCGGATGATGTTCTCAAAGAGCCTTCCGCCCATCTCTTTCGCAAACCCTAAGAGAGCTTTCTGCTGTTCGGAACTGGCACGCGCATCGAGGATCAAAACCGACTTCGCCGGATACGGATCGGTGTACTGATCGCCGAGAGTCGCACCGGCCTTGACCACTCCCACGACGCTCAACCCGTCGAGCGCGACTCCGTTCCACTCGCCCCGGCTGACGCGCCACGCGAGAATCGCCTGATCCCCCACAAGGTTGACTTCGCCGTTAGCGAAGCACGGCCCTGTGTAGACATCCGCGCTGCGGGTTTCGATATAGTCGCCTGAAATCTGCTGCGCGCTGGCCGTCGCAGCAAACGCCAATGTCAATAATGCCGACATCAACAAAATCTTCTTCATCACTTTACCTCCAAAACTGATTCTCGCCTAATAAGTCTATCGAGTCCAGAGAGTTTCTCAAATGCGGAATGCGGAGTGTGGAATGCGGAATATGGAATCTCTATTCCGCATTCCACACTCCGCATTCCGCATTTGCTAGACTTTCCCCGTGCCGTAGCAGGCGCGACCCGTCGATGAGCATTCGCCCGGCTCGGCAATCCCGCCGTCCGGCCCTATGCACATTTGTGAGTAAAGGCACCAGAAACTCCCGTCGTTAGACGGCGGAACTGTCTGATCCCACTCGACTCCTATGAGCAGGCCCTTCCATCTGAGGTGCGGACACAGGGCTGGATGATTGGTGTTGAAACGTTCGGCTTCCGTGATCATCTGTGACCTCCTTCTGCGGCTTTAAGGATCGCGCGCTTGACGGCGACTCGCGCCAGTTGAATTTTGTACTTGTTGCGGCTCATCGCGCTGGCACGCGCGACGGCCAGCGTCCCGGCAGTCTCGGCCACCTGCTCGCTAACGGTCTTGCCCGCGAGATATGCCTGCGCTTCGCCTGACCTCCACGGCACGGGAGCGACGTGACCTAAGACGACTCGCGCCGATTCAACCGTCTTCCCATTCATCTTCAAGGCGACCGCGGCTGCTGCAAGCGGCCAGTCGAGAGATTCTTTCTGACGCACTTCATAAGTCGCGTTTCGCCATCCTCCGGCAGACGGAATGATGATGTCGGTGACGATTTCGTTCGGCTTCAAACGATACTCCTTCTCGTTTGCCGAAGCAGGAGTCGTGAAGAAGTTTTCAAGATTCATCTCCGACTGACCATTGGGGCCGAACAGGTTGAGCCTGGCTCCCAAAGCTATGAGCGCGGGCGCGAGGCTCGAAGGATTGACGAAGTAAGCAGGCCCGGCATTGCCGAGTATGGCGTGATAACGATTATCGCCATCAGGCACGAGGGCCGAGCCGTCTTCACCTTTTGCTAGAAGCCCGAAGCCTGCGCGATAGTACCAGCAACGGGGTCGCTGGCACAGATCGCCGCCTACGGTTCCCATCGCGCGAATCTGCGGGCTTGTGATTCCGTCCGCCGCGTGGATGAGCGATGCATAACCGCGTTTGACTATCGCGTTGTCTAGTAACTCCTGCATGGTGACGAGCGCGCCTATGCGCAGGCTCCCGTCAGGCAGGAGGCGAATGCCGCGCAGTTCTGTGATGTCCTTGATGTTGACCAGACGACGGGGGCGAACTATATCGTCTTTCATGAGAGAAAGCAGATCAGTCCCGCCCGCAAGCGTCGTCGCGTCATCATCGGACGAGCCTAGAAGATTCACGGCCTGTTCTTTCGTCGTGGGGCTGGCATATTCAAATCCTCGCATTGCTTCCTCCCTTCTTTGCAAGAGCCTCAAGCACGCGGTCGGGTGTGAGCGGAAGAGACCCGACTCTCACGCCGATTGCATTGGCCACAGCGTTCGACAACACGGCGTAAGGCGATACGGCAGGCGGTTCGCCTAGCCCTATGACTCCGCGTTCGTCATAGCCTTTGCCGGTCATCATGTGGACGACCAGTTCTCCGATGTCGCCGATGCCTGCGAGCTTGTAAAACTCCATGTTCGGGTTGAGCATACGGCCTGTTCTGGCGTCCATGATTTTTTCTTCATAGAGAGCGGAGCAAACGCCCATAATCAATGCGCCGTAGACCTGACTTTCGGCGGTCTTCAAGTCGATGACCAAACCGCAGTCCTGAACGGCCACGATTTTGTTGACTCGAACGACGCCCGTTTCGATATCGACTGAGACGTCGGCCATCTGAACGCCGCCCACTCCGCTGTCGCCCAATTTGCCGGGACCGGGGTTCTTGCCTCTGACCGTGATCGGCGTAGGGCCGAGCTTCGAGCAAGCCTGTTTCCACGTCAACCGACGCGCAGGATTCGTCTTCACTCGAACCGTTCCGGCGACGGCTTCGAGGTCTTCAGGTTTTGCGTCGAGCGCGGGCGCGGCTTTGGCGAATATCTGATCCAGAGCATCGAGCGCGGCGCGGCGCGTCGAACTCGACACTCCGGCAATGGTCGTGCTTCCGCCCGATCCGCCTGATGTGGGGAAGCGATTATCGCCTATCAGCACTTTGACGACGCCCATGGGAAGTCCGAACGTGTCGGCTGCGATCATCTCCACGGTTGTGCGTGTGCCTGTGCCGAGGTCTTGCGTTCCCATCTTCAATTCAACCGATCCGTCGGGTTGAACTGTGATGTCGCAATCCGACGGATGACCGCCGCCGCCCCAGGTGTGAAGCGAAAGGCCGATCCCTCGCTTGACAGGCCCAGCCGTTTTGTCGCCTCGCGGATGCCAGTTCTTTTTCCAACCTATGAGATCAGCGGCGATTTGAAATTCTTCGCGATAGTTTTCGGCCCTCGGCCCTGTGAGCGCAATGTTTTTGAGGAAGAACTCCAACGGGTCCATTTCGAGCGCAGCCGCGAGGTCTTCGAGCGCCGACATCGTGATCAGACATGCCTGCGGATGATTGGGCGCGCGCCACGCTCTTTGAGGGCCGATGTTGGTTTGAATCGCGGTGTGCTGCTTGTTCTGATTCGGTATGTTGAAGATATAAGGCATCGGCGGCGATCCGCCTCCGCCCTGTCCGCCGCTGGCCCACGACTCGGATTGCCATGCTGTGATCGTCCCGTCTTTCTTCGCCCCGACTTTGACACGTGCGTAGGCAGACGGGCGCGCTCCTGCGATCATCAGTTCAGCATCGCGGTCGAGGAAAATCTTCACGGGCTTGCCGCCCGCCTTCTTCGAGAGTTGCGCTGCGGCGAAGTCCCAACGATCAGGGCCGAACTTGCTTCCGAATCCGCCGCCGATGTGATCCTGCTTGACGCGAATATTTGCGGCAGGGATTTCCAACACCGGGGCCATCGCCGCTGCGATGGAACTTACGGCCTGAGTCGAGAGGTGGACGAGCAGATTCTTGTCGTCCTCCCACTCGATGACCGACCCGTGAGGCTCCAGACAGCAGTGCGTGATCACAGGCATTCCATAAGTCCCCTCAATGGTGACTTCAGCCTGGGCGAAACCTTCATCGGGGTTGCCGACCTTCTGAGCCTGAGCCGGACGCGCCAGACTGCCTACTGCTTTAGGATCGGTGTCGAGAACAGAGTGCGGCAGCACTTCATAGACGACCTTGATGGCGCGGATAGCATCGCGGGCCGTAGGCTCATCTACTGCGGCGACGGCGGCTATTTCTTCGCCCGCCCATTTTATTTCTTTGTCGGGATCGGGAATGATGTAAACGGCTTTGACTCCGGGCATCGCTTCGGCGGCGCTCGTGTCGATGCTCGTGACCTTCGCGTGCGCGTGAGGAGAGAGCAGCAATTTGCCGTGAAGCATCCCCGGACGATTGAGGTCGGAGTTGTACTTCGCGCGACCCGAAGATTTGTGCGGGCCATCGACGCGAGAGACGCGCTTGCCTATGAGCGAGCGTTTGTCTGCATCAGGCCATTTATATTCAGCCATGTTGCCCTCCTTTTCTCCCTCGCGAAGCCTGCAAGACTGCGGCGCGAACCCCCACATAGGTTCCGCACCGGCAGAGATTGCCGCCCAATCCTCTTTTCACCTCTTCAGGCGTCGGGCGTGGGTTCTTATCGAGAAACGCTTTGCAGGCGACGACGAATCCGTGCGTGCAGTATCCGCACTGCTGTGCGTCGCAATCGACGAAAGCCTGCTGCACGGGATGAAGTCGCTCGCCCTGCATCAATCCCTCGACAGTGGTGATCTTTTTGCCCTGAGCTTCGATGGCCAAAACTGAACAGGAATAAACGGGCCTGCCGTCCATAATCACCGTGCAGGCTCCGCACGTTGCGCGGTCGCACACTCTTTTGGCCCCCGTCAGATCGAGATCGTTTCTGAGGGCTTCGAGCAGTGTGACCCGTGTTTCGACTTCTGCCGTGTAAGGCTTGCCGTTGATCATAAGCTGAATGGGAGCTTTGCCGGGGCCGAAGACTTTGACTTCCGCTCCGGCTGCCTTGACCACTCGATAATTAAGCACGAGCGGAACGGACAAAGAGATGCCGCTGGCCTTGAGGAATCCGCGCCGCGACAGCCCTTGTTTGCCGGGTTTCTTTTCATCACTCATCAGGTAGCCTCCTCTGGAAAACAGTTTCCAGTTTCCAGTTTTCAGTTTTCATCATTTCAGGGTGTCATTGAAAACGGCATCAAAGACTCCTCTGGAATTGCGGCGCAAACTGTTAGTTTGCGCTACATCGACGACTACTCATCTCTTGCCGCCGCTAATTTACTGGCGTCGGCGTCACTATGAGTTTCACATCTTCTCCGCAACACACGCATGGGCCGGGCGCATAGGCGGTGATGGCGCAAACGTAACAGTAATAATAAACGTCTGACAGCACTCCGTCCTTCAATGCCTGAACCCTTGCGATCTCAAGCCTATCCTTGTCGTGAAGCCGACCCGTGATCTGAAGCTCCATCCGGCGTATTCGCTCGTCCGTGAACATCGCCGTCAGCACATCGGTCGGCAGAAATCTGTAGAGCTTTCCATCCGTCGCCTGAAAAGCAAAACTGATGCCCGCAGCCTTGTCGCAATCGAGACGATTGTCTGATTTGTCGAGACAGACGATGCGCCCGCGAACTGTAATGGGACGGTCTCGTTGGGCGCGGGCAGGAATAGACAGATAAACGATTAAAACCAGAGCCAGCGGGATCGTCGAATGTTTCATCAGTCGTTTCCCGGAAACTTCATTCAATCTGCTCTCGAAGCAGACCGCGCGAGCGTTGAACAAACTTCCACTGATCGCTGCTGCTCGCTGGTTGTTATGTCAGAAAGTTAGGCGGATAAAATATCACATCCGCCTCTGAAGCCGCAACGAAGAGACCAACCGCGCGGTCGGTGCGAGAATGGTTTTACATTTTTTTACAAGAAGTGAGCAAAAACGCCGAGTTGGATTCTCCGACGCGATTGAACTGTGAAGATCAACAAAGACGAAAAAAGAAAATGTTGTATCTTTATTGTTGTGTAGCGTTGAGTTGCAAGCTGTGTTATCGTTTGAAAGCAAGTTTATGGCAGGCCCCTACCGAGTAGCGAAAGGATGTACAACCTGAAGCAGGTTTGAGTGTCGGGCTGATTCAAGATCACTGCTCGGCGGGGCGGGTTTGAAACATAGCTTGCGAATCAGCAGGCAGCAGATGAGGGGAACAGAACAGATTATGAATCCGGCAATGCGTTCTGGAATGAAAAGAACAAAGCTCCTGATCGTCTTGACAATGATTTGTTCTCTCGCGCTGGCGCTTCCATCCTATGGCTCTACAGCGTCGAAGAAGAAACCGCGCGCCGCGCAGAAATCCAAGAGCAAATCCAAGACTCGCGCCCGATCCTCGAAGTCAACTAAAAAAGTGAGCGCGCGACGCTCCCGCAGTCGGGGACGTTCTACGCGAGGGCGAAAAGGAAAATGGCGCAGTCGCTATGCTCGCTCCACCCCTTCGAACAACAACAACAGCGCAATTCATAACTATCTGACTCAAGCCTGGTCGAACGGTCAGCCGCAGGTGTCTCGCGGCCCGCAGGAGCCTGCATCTGAAAACGCGGCTGCCTCTCCGGCGATGGTTGAGAAATCCGCGACGCCTCCGACAACCGCCACGCCTGCGGGAGAATTGCCCGACGGCACGATCCCCGTAAATCCGCTGGTTGCGGCCTTCGCCGACAGCCTCGCCGTTCGCGGATACGATTATGAAAATCAGGGCTTCATCGTAGCCACGATGAATGGCGAAGTGCTGGCCGAAAACAACGCCGACGGCAAATTCAATCCGGCATCGGTCATCAAAGTCGCCACCTCGCTTACGGCCATCTCGAAACTCGGTCCCGATTTTCAGTTTCGCACAACGCTCTACACCGATGGAACTTTCGATCCTGCGACGGCAACTCTCGACGGCTCGCTTTATGTCATAGGAAGCGGCGATCCGGCTTTCCTTCACGAAAACGCATTGCTCATCGTCGACAAACTCAACAGAACAGGGATCAGAAACGTCACGGGAAGCCTCTATGTGCTGGGCCAGTTCTATTTCAATTTTTCGGCCAGCCGCGAAGCATCGGCCAAAGCTTTTCGAGCCGCGATAACGGCAGAGAAGTGGACGCCGGCGCTGAAGGTCGCCTGGCCGCGTTTTCTCGGCATGCGCGCTGCCGAAGAGAAAACCAATCGTCCCATAGGATATATGCCCGACAACCCGCCCTCGATCAAAATCACGGGAACGACCATCATCGATCCGGCTGTCAACACTGCGCCGCTCAGTCAGCTTGCCATTCATACATCGCTTCCGCTCGTTCGTATGCTGAAAGCGCTGAATGATTTTTCGAATAACTGGATGGCCCATGTCATAGGAAATCTCGTCGGCGGATCGGATGCTGTCGAGCGATTCTTGGAAAACGAAGTGGGATTGAGCGGCGAGGAAATAAACATAGCGACGACTTCAGGGCTTGGCGCAAATTATATTTCGCCTCGCGGGACTGTTCAGATTTTCCGCAAGCTGATCAAATACCTCAACGGTAAGGGGCTGCAAATCGAAGAACTACTTCCCGTCGCCGGAATCGATGCGGGAACGCTTCAGAGAAGATTCACGGACGCTTTTCGCGGGTCGGTCGTCGCCAAGACCGGAACCCTGAGCGGAGTCAGCGCGCTTGCAGGCGTTGCCTATACTCGCTCAAAAGGGCCGCTGCTCTTCGTCATTTACAATCGCGGCAGGTCGGCCAACTCGCTGCGCGCGGCTCAGGACGAGACGATCAAAAAAATAATCACCTTCTATGGCGGCCCTGCGTCAGTTCAGTATGCGCCGTCGGGAGGGGCGGGCATCACGTCCTCGTCCGGCCAGACGCCTTCGATGTCAGTGCAGAAATAGCAATATACGCGAAGAGGTTGAATGCTGTGAACACGTCTTTGCTGGAAGCTATCTCAAAAATAAAAGATCATCGAAGGTTTGTAATTTTTTATTTGATCGTAGTTGTGCAAACGCTTATTATATCCCCGTTCTTGTAATGAGCTTTGGGCCGTCGGCCCGAGAACTTCGCTCTGGGATTCAAACCAAATCCATTGACCTTTCCTTCTGAAAGGAGTTTCTTATGATGGACTGGAAACGGTTTTCTCTTAGGTTATTACTCGTAGCTTTTGCATTAACCTCATTGGCAATGCCCTTTGCTGTCAGATACGCTCAAAATCAAGGGATGAGCATAAGCAGTGGAGGAAAAAAGAAGGCACCCAAAGAGCTTGAAACAGTAGCGCGCAGCAAAACGGCGAACCGCAGTCGGGTTGCACAAGAGGATATGGAGGTCACCAGTTCTGCGACTGCAACCTTTCCGAAGAGTGGTAGGGTAGCGTACCACTTCGATATCCGCAACAAACGTGATGGATCGTATTACCAGATTCTTCTTGATAAAGACGGAAACGAACTTGATCAGGAACAACTCCTTGCAGAAGAACAGACAGCACAGTTGGCAAAAAATGGAAAACTCGACGATGCGCTCGCAGAGTACATCGAGAAAGCTTCGGCAGATGAATTGATTCCCGTGCAAGTATGGCTTGTCGAATCCGACGATGAGAGTGGCCTACCCAAGCAACAGCTAATGACGAGTGAGCAATGGAACCGGATGACGGAGGAAGAAAAGAAAGCCTATGAAGATCAAGAAGAGATGGTTGTTAAGCGGCGGCGAGAGATAAACAATAGCCGAGTCAAAACGCTTGTGGATCCCATAGTTAAAAGACTTAAAAAGATGGGCTACGAGTGCAACACCCTAAAAACTTCGCCTATTATTTTTGTTGATGCGGAACCGAGGGTAATCAAAGAGATGGAGGGTTGGCCAGAGGTTGAGCGCATCTCTATTCGTCTTAAAGTAATTGAATCTCTCGATCAATCACGCAAGGCAGTCGGTGCTGACATAGTAGAAGCTCGAGGGGTACCCAACCTAAGAACTATTCTCGCAGCGGTGGTAGAGGTGAACGGGAATATAGCAACTAATCCTTTCCTTCCCGATATCACTCAGAATTTCACGAATGTGTGTGATACCCCTAGCTCTCACGGTCTAGCCGTTGCCGGGGTTATTGCAAGCACCCACTCCCTAGTACGAGGTGTTGATCCGACTGCTGGAATATGGGCGGGCGGAGGATGCACCGGAGCTAGTAGCGAAATCCAAACCGCTGTTGACAATGCCATCTTGTTTGGAGCCAATCTAATTAATTTGAGCTTGGGTGTAGCAGGGAACGCTAGTGTCTTATCAGATTATGATAGGTTTATGGATAGTAAAGTGAGAAACGACCGGGTCACCATAGTTGTTTCATCGGGCAATATTGGGCCATTTGGAACCTGTGTTAATCCCAACCCGTATGTTTCGTCGCCAGGAAAAGCCTACAATGTCATTACCGTTGGAGCTTATAATGATAAGCAATCCCCGCAACATGCAGATGATGAGATATCAATTGTACATTGTCACAGAAATCCAGATACAGCATTTGATGATTCAGAAAAGCCCGAAGTTCTAGCTCCTGGCGTTAACATTCGTTCGCTCATACCTGCACCGCCTTGGACAGAGCAATTTGCATTGGGCGGTTTGACCGGTACAAGTGTGGCCGCCCCGCATGTCACCGGGCAAGTGGCTCTGATGAGAAGTCGCACCAAAATCCTGAGTAAAAAGCCGGAAGCAGTCAAAGCGATTGTAATAGCGAGTGCAGGACACTTCATACTTGAAAACGGGGTTTATCCACTATTCAAAGAAGGTGCAGGAACGATCAGCACGAACTGGGCAGACGACATCCTGACAGGAACAATCGGAGGGTGGGGAGAATTCGCTTATAACTGCTCCTCGCCTGACCCCGCACAAGTTGCGGCCATCTTTCTTCAAATCGGAATTAGAGTTCGGATAGCGATTGCTTGGAGTCAGAAACCTGGTTATAACCAATACACTTTAAAGCCGAGTGCTGACCTTAACCTTGAATTGCGTGATCCTCAAGGTGTGCTAGTTAATCCGGTTGGAAATAGCCACGACAGCACTTGGGAGTTTATTCAATTTATACCAAATATGACTGGTGCCTATACGATCAATATCACGAGGAGAAACTGTAGTGATATTCCAAATGATGTTGTAGCATACGCTTGGGCCCAAATGCCGTAAGCTTTTCTAGAAACCAAATCAATCAACAGGCTTTAAGTAAAATCAGTATGCAACCGAGATGGACAATCTGTAAGAAAACTCTGATCGCCTTATGACGAAAAGAATTCGACTCCTGCTCGCTTTAAGCGTCGCGCTTTTGATAGCGGCATTTTCCATAAAGCGTATTCAACTGTCTGAAAAGGCTTCGATGATCATAGGGTTGGTCGAACTGCTTTCGGCTGTAGCCATCGGCGTCGCATTCGGACTTGCAGTCAGGGCGGAAAAAAAACAGGAAGAAAAATAATCCTTCAACTCTCTTCTATGAAATCCGTGTCACCATCGCTTTCGAAATAAGCCTTGTAAAGCTCACGCGCGTATTCGATCTCTTCGCTGTCTACGAGCACGCGAAGCTCGCCGCCGAAGACGAGTTGCGGCAGTTGCGAAAGAGAATACCCGCCCTGCACGATTGCCGCCACGCCGTTTTGTTCTAACATCTGCTTTATCAGCATAGCCACAGGGTAAGCGTGCGGGCGACACAATTCGACAAACTCTATGCGTCGCTTTTCCTGCCTTGTCGCCACATCCGATGTCGGATTGAGCGTGAAAGGAAAAAGCTCGCACCCGCACGCGGGGCATAGCTTCACGGGAGAGTCGAATTCACTGGCGCAGATTGGACACAGCATCAACATCGCTGAGGGAATTTAACCCAAAGCTCGCGCGCCCGTCCATAACTACAAAATGAAATCTTCCGTCACTCCAGATTTGCGTCGAGCCTGCGCGCCCGCGTCGAGCCGTAATCTATCAACGCATCGACATCGATCTTCATTCTCTTCGCCCACGCCTGCATGCTCGATACGGCTTCGCTCTGCTCGCGTGTGAGCGGCCCGTAGGAACCCTGTTCGAGCAGAGCCACGAATCCCATCAACGATTGCAGGCTCGATTCAAGCTCGCGGCCCGCGTTGACTATAAACTCGCTCTTGAGCCGGTTGATTTCCAAAAGGTGTTGAGAAGAGTTGCGCAAACGCGCAGCATCGGCGCTCAATCGCTCGTAGGCTTCTTTCACACTCGCATCGCTTTCTGCCGAAGAAGCGGCTGCGCGAGCTTCTTCATGAGCCTTTTGCGCTTTGTCGAGAAGGTCGCGCAATCTGATCTGCTCATCGCGCGACTGAGCGAGGGCGTGTTCAAGCTCCGATTTTTTCTTCTCTAACGAAGCGATCACGGGAGCGGCTTCCTGCGCGGCTTTCATTTGTCGCCCGTCGCGAAGGACGATCACATGGCCCGTCGCTTCGGTCTTGCCCGTGCGAATCGGAGCGACTGCAAGATGAACCGGAATCATCCCCGCGCCCTGCGTTTCGTGCGCGGCTGCGCGGGCAAGTTGTCCTTCAACCCGGACAACGGAGCGAGCCGCGCTCACTTCTGTCCAGAGCGCGGGGTCGGATGCTTGCAATGCTTCGCACGCCTGCGGGCGTTTGCCGAGGTCTTCGGTTTTCAGGCCGAGCCATTGGCGCGCAGCGGCATTGTAAAAAGTCATCCTGCCTTCCGCGTCGAGACACAGCACGGCTTCAGGCATGTTATTGATGATGCCCTGCGACTGAGCTATCGATTCATGCGCGCGACGGATTTCCTCACGCGCTGCCTGCGCTTCGCCCGAAGCGCGCATCAACGCGCGCATATTCGCCAGCGACAGCGACAACTGTCGACCGACTCTCGCGGCGAATTCCGTTTCATCCTCTCCCCAAACTTTTTGCCTGTCGCATTGATGAAGGCAGATGAATGCGCGGGGCTGGCCTTCGACTTTCAGAGGGATGATCATCTCGGATACGACCTGCAACGCGCTCACCATCTCGGCGTTCATCAGCGATCCTGCGCGTGAGTCCGATATCGATACAGGATCGCCGTTTTGTGTGGCCGACAGGAGTTTCAAAATCACCTCACCCGCGAAAACGGCTCCCACAGCCGATCTCACGCCTTCACCTCGATACTCGATCCTGATGGGTTCAGCCTGCCCCGCGTCAGTCAGCGTTATGGCGGCGGCGCGAGAAAGGCCAAGCGCGTGGCCCAGCACTTCGACCGCGGCTTCGAGCAGTTCATCGCGGGAGCGAAGCCGCTGCAACGATTCCGAAAGTCCGAGGTAGGCATTTTCGGCTTTGAGGCGCGCGCCCTGCTGAGGTTGAGGCGTCCTGAGCGATTGCGCGATCATCGCGGCTGCCGTCTCAAGGGCTTCGGCATCCTGTTCAGTCCACTCGCGCGGATTTTGAGAGTGAACTTCGATGGCTCCGATTATCTGGTCGTCGGCGAAGATCGGCGCTCCGAGGTAAGAGTAGATGCCGCTCTCGACGGCCTCGCGAGGGAAAAGACATCGCGAATCTTCAGGCGCATTATCGATGGCGAGGAATTCGCCCGATTGAACTATAGTCCCTGCAAAGCCCTGATCTATGGGAAGCGGAAGAAACTCCGAAGCCTGAAGTCCGTGCTGTGCAACCATCTTCACAATCGATGCCTGACGGTCGACCATCCATAGCGCCGCGCTGTCGGACTGAACGAGGGCGGCCACTTCTCGGACTACGGTTTCAGGAATCGCACTGCTGTCGGCTGAAAGAAGGGCGCGAGCGAGTTGAGCGGAGCGCTCCGAGCGAGTGTCCCTCACGCTCAACTGATCAAGCTCGAGCGCGACGGCGAGTTTGTTTCCGAGTCGCGTGATTGATTCATGAAACTGTGCGAGTTGTTCGTTGTTTATCTCGCCCTGAGTCCGCGCGATTGTGACCCCGTGCCATCCGAATGCCGCGCGCCAGGCGATGACTGCGACAGGGTAAGCATCGGCGGTCGTGGCTGGCCCGACCATCGCTGATTCTGCGCGGCCTGCCGTTTGAAGAGCGGGTTGCTGAACCTGACGTGCGCCGAAAAGCGCGGCGGGCGTGGTGATCTGCGGCCTCGCGAAATTCATTACGAAAGACGCGGGAAGCGTCTGAGGCATCGAAGCCGCCTGCGAGCCGAAAAGCTGCGCGGTGCTTGGCTGTTCGGAGAATATACTTGTTATCTGAGGCTCGCCTGCGCGCCCGACATAGATGGCGACAACAGGCATTCCGAGATAGTCTCTGAAGATTGCCGCCATCTGGCGCGCGGCGTCCTCGCCCGTCTTTTGATACGCGGCCTGTTCGACGGCGGCTTGCAACTGAGCCTCGCGCTCCATCACGATAAGCTCTTCGCGGAGGTGTTGGCGATTTTCTCTCTTGCGTCGCAGCAGGCGAATGATTATGAACGCGATGATTACGATGAGGATGACTCCCACGGCCGCAGCTACTATCTGATACGTGGAGTTCGCCATCAGTTTGTCTATGAAGTCTTTCATTGTCCGTCCCCTGACAGATGCGTGGATGATCAACTTGGGGCTATAAACTTATACTCAGACTGTTGTATAAAGTCTAGCCGCGCCGAACGGGTTTGCTTGACTGGGCGTTTGAGCGTCTGCTAGATTGACAGGCTTTTAACGTAAGGCTTGCGCTCGCCTTAGGGCGTGACTTGCAGCAGGGATAATACAGACAGGGAGGCATTGATTTAGTGAGTACAAAGAACAAGCATTTATTCACGTCGGAGTCTGTCACCGAAGGGCATCCCGACAAAATAGCCGATCAGATATCAGACGGCGTTTTGGATGCAGTGTTGAGCCTGGACCCGCACGGACGTGTAGCGTGCGAGACGCTGCTCACGACGGGACTCGTAATAGTCGCAGGCGAGATAACCACTTCGGCGTGGGTCGATATCACGAAGATCGCACGCGAGACTATTCGAGACATCGGCTACACTCGCGCCAAGTTCGGATTCGACGCCAGCACCTGCGGCGTGATAACTGCCATAGACACTCAATCGCCCGACATAGCCATGGGCGTAGACACGGGCGGCGCGGGCGATCAGGGGATGATGTTCGGATTCGCCTGCAACGAAACCGCGGAGCTTATGCCTACGCCGATCATGCTTGCTCATAAGCTCACCCGCAGACTTGCAGAAGTTCGCAAAGAAGGACTCCTCGATTACCTCCGGCCCGACGGCAAATCTCAAGTGACAATCGAATACGTTGATCGCAAGCCCGTGAGAGTCGACACCGTCGTTCTCTCCACACAGCACGCCGATTCTGTGTCGAACGAGCAAATTCGCGATGATCTCGTCGAGCACGTCGTCCGCGCAGTCGTCCCCGGCGAGATGATGGACGGCAATACGAGTTTTCATATCAACCCGACGGGCCGCTTCGTCGTAGGCGGGCCGATGGGAGACACGGGACTCACGGGGCGCAAGATCATAGTCGATAGCTATGGCGGATCGGGCGCGCACGGCGGCGGCGCTTTTTCCGGCAAAGACCCGACTAAGGTCGACCGCTCGGCTTCCTACATGGCTCGCTACATCGCAAAGAACATAGTCGCCGCAGGGCTTGCCGACCGCTGCGAAGTGCAACTCGCTTATGCCATCGGAATAGCCGAACCTGTGAGCGTACTTGTAGACACGCGCGGCACTGGCAAACTCGATGAGGCGAAAATTTCCGATCTCGTGCGCGAGCATTTCAGCCTCACGCCTAAAGGAATAATCGAGACGCTAAACCTGCGCCGCCCGATTTACCGCAAGACCGCGGCCTACGGCCACTTCGGTCGAACCGAGCCTGAATTCACCTGGGAGCGCACAGACAAGGCTGATGCTTTAAGGGGCGCGGCTGGACTTTGAAGCGGTGGTCAGTGGTCGGTGGTCAGTGGTCGGCGTTTCTTCATCTTTGAAGGTTTATGTCAGGCCTGATATCAATGTTTTCGCAAGGCACTCTTCTTGCAAACATCGCTATCTATGAATTGCGTTAACTCATCTTCACCGACCGCCGACCACCGACCACTATTAACCGGGAGATATTTTAATGACAACGAGTGTTCCAGTACCTAATCACGATGTTAAGGATTTGAACCTCGCCGCTGCGGGCCGCAAGCGAATCGAATGGGCCGAGCGCGAGATGCCTGTCCTCCGTCTTATCCGCGAACGCTTCGAGCGCGAGCGACCCTTAGAAGGAAAACGAATGGTCGCCTGCTGTCACATCACGACCGAAACCGCAAACCTCGCTCGCGCGCTCAAAGCGGGCGGAGTCGATGCGGTGCTGATTGCGTCGAACCCGCTTTCGACTCAGGATGACGTGGCAGCGGCTCTGGTGGCTGAATACGGGATTCCTGTCTACGCCATCAAAGGCGAATCGACTGATACCTACACGCGCCACGTTCGCATGGCGTTGGATCACGAGCCTGATCTGATAATCGATGACGGCTCGGATGTCGTCGCCACGATGGTCAAGGAGCGACCTGAACTGCTGAGTAAAATCATCGGCACGACTGAAGAGACGACGACAGGGCTTGTCCGACTTCGCGCGCTCGAAAAGAGCGGGCGCATGACGTGGCCTGCGGTCGCGGTCAATGATGCACAGACCAAACATTTCTTCGATAACCGATACGGCACGGGCCAATCGACTATCGATGGAGTGATACGCGCGACTAACATATTGATCGCGGGCCGCGCTCTGGTCGTCGTCGGTTACGGGTGGTGCGGAAAAGGCGTGGCGATGCGCGGGCGCGGGCTTGGCGCGAACGTCATCGTCTGCGAGATCAATCCCATTCGCGCGATTGAAGCGGTGATGGACGGTTTCAGAGTTATGCCGATATCGCAGGCGGCTAAGGAAGGCGACATCTTCATAACCGTGACGGGAAATCATCACGTCATCGATGCGCATCATTTCGCCGCTATGAAAGACGGCGCTATAGTAGCCAACAGCGGACACTTCGACGTTGAGTTGAATCTTGTCGCTTTGGGCGAGATGAGCGAGGCGAAAGAGCAACTGCGCCCGTTTGTCGAAGAATATAAATTGAAAAGTTCGGGCAATCGAGTCATCGTGCTTGGAGAAGGGCGGTTGGTGAATCTCGCGGCAGCCGAAGGCCATCCGGCATCGGTGATGGATATGAGTTTCGCGAATCAGGCGCTCTCGGTCGAGTACCTCGTCAAAAAGCATGGCGAACTCAGTCCCGGATTGCATCTGTTGCCCGAAGAGGTCGATCAGGAAATAGCTTCGCTCAAACTCGCGGCCATGGGTGTGAAGATCGATGAGTTGACGCCTGAGATGATCGAATACATGAATAGCTGGGAGATCGGAACCTAGAGCGATCCGACAGAGTTGTTTTACAACCGAAGCGCGAAGGATTATCGAAGGATGATTCTTCGCGTTCTTTCTTTAGAGTCTTGTTGAAATATCAAAGCTTCACCCCGTGGGTGAAATCTGAAAACAGTTGTAGGGGCGGCCCTCTGTGGCCGCCCCAGTTTGAAAGAACGAAGTAGAGTTGAAAGATCGCCTGTTTCAATCAAGTGATTGAGTATTTGAAGAATCGAGATAGTTTCACGCTGGGGCGGCCACAGAGGGCCGCCCCTACAGGGATTTCTAACTTTACCCGTGCATTTAGACTGTCAAATTGCGCATACTTCGAAATCAGTGGTGATGTTCGGAAATATGAAAACCGACCCCCGACCACTGACCACCGCTATTGGAGGAAGTCATGAAAAAAACTGCGCTGTTGATTAGTGCAATCCTTTTGATGTCATCCGTGTCAATTTCGACCAACGCTCAGGCGATAGTCAAAGAAGTAGGGCCGTCTGATGCAACACCCGGTCTATTCGTCAATGTGGACGGCTCGCGTGTGCATTATCGAAACTATGGCGGAGGCGATGAGGCCATAGTGTTCGTTCACGGCTGGACTTGCGATATGAGTTTCTGGGGCGGGCAGTGGTATCCGTTTTCAAAACTCAAGCCCACGATCCTGATCGATCTTCCCGGACATGGAAAGAGCGACGAGCCACAGATCGCTTATTCGATGGATTTATTCGCACGCGCAGTCAAAGCCGTGCTTGACGATGCGCAGGTGAAGCGGGCTGTCCTCGTGGGACATTCGATGGGAACGCCGGTCATTCGCCAGTTTTATCGCAAGTATCCGAAAGAAACCGCGGCGATTGTGATAGTCGACGGAATGTTGCGACCGTTTGCCGACAAGAAGATGATGGATGCCTTGATAGCTTCTCTTCGCGGGCCTGACTACGCGGAAGCAGCCGGACGATTCGTTGACGGTATGCTGACGCCTGTGAAATCCGCGAAGCTGCGAGAAGAGATAAAAACCTCAATGCTCTCGACGCCGCAGCATGTAGCCGTTAGCGCGATGGAAGCGATGGCTGATCCCGCGATATGGACTGAGGATAAAATCGATGTGCCGGTTTTGGCAGTGCTTGAGAAGTCACCGTTCTGGCCTGCGGACAATGAAAAATTTTTCCGCAGCCTCGCCCACGACCTGGATTATCAAATGTGGGACGGGGCGAGCCATTTTCTGATGATGGAAGACCCGGACAAGTTCAACCGCGCGCTGGCGACGTTTTTGGTGAAGATAAAATTCATCAAGGAAGTGAAGCGGTGATTGTTCAACATCTTCACGCGCTGTGCGCCCCAATCTCGCGCAACTGTTTGTGAGCCAATCGGCCCCATTTGCGAACCGCTCCGCGACGATAAAATGGCATCGTGCGAACCGATTCTAAACATCGCTCAAGCATATCGCGCGCCTGCTCTCTCTGATCGAGACGGTTGAGCGTCTGCGCCATCAGGTAAAGACCTTCCGGGTCGTAAGGCCGTCGCTCGATATAAGTCTCAAGCGCAGAGCGCGCATCTTCGAACATCCCGGCATCGGCATAAACCGCCCCGATCTCGCGCCATATTTCTCCCTGCGAGTGATTGTCATCCTGAGTGACTACGGTGTTGAGATGGTCTATAGCTTCCTGCAAACGGCCCTGCTCACGGGCTATGCAGCCAAGCTGAAAATGAGCGTCCGTTTCCGACTCATCGATCTCGATAGCTTTCTTGAAACGATTGATCGCTTCCGAATGCTGACGCCTGTACTGATAAATCAATCCGAGTTGATAATGCGCTTCCGCGTCTCGCGGATTGATCGTCGCCGCTTCGAGGCTGCGGCGAAAACTCTGCCTCCCGCGAAAGGCCGAATCAATGTCGCCTACGCCGCTGCGAAGCGAAGAATAGATCAGATAAAAAATGCACGGCGAGGCCAGAAGCCAAAGCAGACGTGAAGCCGCAAAGACCATTTCAACAGGCGCTGAAAGCCACGATACTGAAACCGCGCCTGCGCTTTCAATAAGCCCCGCGCCATAGACTGTGCGAAGCGCGACGATCATATAAAGCCCGAAGACTATTTTCGCCCCGGCCCAGAGTATGAGCGCGGTGTTGGCTCCGAGTCCGTATCGGTCGAGCGCCGCTCCCGCGAGAGCGAACGGCATATGCGAGGCTGCCCATGCCGTCAGCCCGCAGACGAGCATCGGCCCAAAGTCGCGACGGATCGCTACTCCGAAACTTCCCGTTTGAGTTATCAACACCATAGCGAGAATCGCAGCAGGTAGATAAAAGAGCGCAAGCGTCAAAGGAGACGCGATAGTGCTGGTCTCGGAAAACGATACGAAATACCACCCCGCGTTTCCCACGACGGGCAGCGGCTTTTTCGTCACGAGCATTTCGGGCGGCAGGTAATCGCGCGGGTCGATATTATCTTCTCCATCGATCTCGGATTCGTGCGCCGGAAAAAGTTGATTGAGCGGAGTTGGCACAGCTTCATAAACCGGGTAGATTCGCTCGGCGATGGTGAAGTTCACAACGAGCGCGACCGCGAAAGCCAGCATCGCCGCGTAGAGCCAGCGGCCTTCATCGATCAGGCGACTCGTAGCCGTAGCGGGCCGAACGTAGAGCAGGAGGAAAAGCTTGATGTGTTGCATAGTCTCGAAGCCTTTCGTTTTGAGAAACGATCAAGTTAGAAAAACTGCGCATTATCGAATCGGAGCCAGGGGCGATGTTCACAAGCCGAAACCATAGCTCAGGAATTTATTATGTCTGTGTCCCGATAGAGGTCAATACTTTTTACAGCCTCTCTGATGGAGGCTTTGCTTTTAAGATGATAGGCGGGCGAACTAAAATAATCAGAGTGATGTTCGGGTATTGATGAATCAAGGGAGTCAAAGGCGAGGAATCATCGCGAGGGCAGAAAGTTTATTGCTGCCCGACGCGCGACCGAGTAGCTGGCAGGGGCGATTCAATCGCTTCCCGACACAAGCTTTGATCGCTTCAAAAAATCTCCGATCACTCGCCGCCAGCCCCGCCAGCCGCTTCGTCCGCACTCCCGCCGCCCGCTTCGCTTTCGCCTCCCGGCCCTTCGGTGAAATATTCCTTGAGTTCCTTGCCCGGTTTGAAGTATGGAACTCGCTTGGCCGGAACGTCTACGGGTTCACCCGTCTTGGGGTTGCGGCCCCGACGCGGGCCGCGCTCACGGGTGCGGAAGCTGCCGAAGCCGCGCAATTCAACCTTCTCACCCTTTTGCAGCGCGGAGATGATCGAATCGAAGACGGTTTCGACTATCACTTCGGCATCGCGCTTGTTCAACTCCGCTGCGCGCGCCACTTCCTCTACAAGCTCTGCCTTAGTCATCTGCCTCCTCATTGCCGCCTTTACTCAAGCAGCGTTCTGGGTTTCAGGTTCTGTCGCGCCATGTTGCAAGCAGGCAACAGTATCTACATCGGTCGGTCAGAAATCAAGTCCCCGTGAGACTTTCTGGCTCGATTGCCGAGATTCAAATATGAAGTTGGATATAGAAAGTGAGGCTCGTTTTCAACCGCGAAAGATTTGCTCCAACTCGTTGAGCATGTCTAAATGAATGTCCGTGTGAATCGGAGCTTTTGAATAGTAGCGGTTTTTAGAGAAAGGTTCGTCTGCCGCTCTTTCAAAAATGAATGCAGAAGGTTTGATCGCTGTGTTGGTATTTGGAGAAAAGCTTATTCCACTAGGCTCGAAAGGAAGCGTGCCATTTTCAAAGTACACCAAAGATGATAGCTTATCAGCAAAACGTTGGAGTTGAGGATTAAGACTTGCTGGGGAATAGGCTGATTTTACAATTAACTCGCTAATATGGCCCTTTTTACGAATCATTTCAGGATAAAATGTAAGACCAAAATCCTTTACTGCCCATTCTAATAGCTCATCAAGAAATGCCTCGCAGTCTCTCGTGGAAGATCGTGTTTCTGCTACTATCCCATCATCAAAAGTGATGAAATTAATCATCACATCCAAGCCTTGCGCATTCCTGAATTCTCCGCTGGTAAATTTGTCTCCCGGTTCTTTGTTTGGATCAGAGTCAATCTCTTTAGGATAGCTTGCAAATTTATATCTCTCCACGAGCGCCGGGAAGAGGGTATGGCGTAAGCTGAGGCCGTGGGGGTTAATATCACGAGTATCGACAAACCAAACGGCTTTTGCAGCGACTACAGATACTAATTCCATCCTGATCTCCTGTTTTAACCAAGAAGACTTTTTGCCGACGAGTCTGCATGGCCAGCAGAAACTCCTTTTGTTGGAGTGTGTAGTTGAGATGCAGCACTATTCTTGTCCTTTTTGCTCCGCCAATCTGCCATAGAAATGACTGAGGAAGTAGCTTTATTAATACCAGAAAGATAATCTTCAAACGGTTTACTTATATGCTCGCTTTTGACTTTCTGCTCCAGTCCGACTTTACCGTTTATAAAAGTAGGGTCTTCATCAAAAGCAGGCTCTTCGAGATTCTCCCGGCCAAAGTTTTCGATCTCTGTTAATAGCTGCCCCCAGCTTTCGAACCTAAATGACAGACGAACTCCTAAAGCTCTTGCAAGTCTTCTAAGGGTGCTGATACTCCACGCTGAGTAATGGACATTTTCCAGCGCTGAAATCCGCGATTGCTTCATCGCTGCCTTCTCCGCAAGTTGAGCCTGTGTCATCTTGCGCTGCTCCCGAATTACTTTGATTTGTGTCGCTATGCGCTCGTTGGAAAATTCCTCGTCATAAGCACAGCGATAATCTTCGTCCTGAAAATCTTTCTTAAGAACCTTGATTAGCTCTTTCATACCTGCGCCGCCTTTCAGCATTAATCAAAATTTCCTGCCTGCGCTGCTCTGCACGACTCTCAGCATCTTTTGGAATCAGTTTCCTATCCTTCTCCTGAGCAATAAACAAAACGGTAAATTCATCGCGCGGGTTTATCGGTCCTCTGCAAATCAACACACGTACTGTGACTCCTTTCCCAAAAATGCGCAGTTTATCTATGTGCCTGCTCTTTGTTCCAGCCAACAATCCTGGAGGCAGGTCTGAACCGTGTTGGTTTAACAAATCCAGCTTTCTGTCCACTCTGGCAATTATGTCCTTGTCTTTTCCTCTCTTCCAATCCTCCACCACGCCGACACCCCTATGATCCAAATACTCAAACAAATTGTGAGTAAATTCTATCATGAAATTATGATAAAGCAACGAACCGATTAGACCGACCGTCATTCGCCTTTTGTTGAATAAGGATTTGTGAGCGTATCATAGCCGTGAGTGGAAGCACAATTTTGTACTACCCTCAAGCGAGTTTGACACCCCCGTTTCCCGACTCTACAATTTTTCACTGTTCCGAAATTACTATGACTACATCAACAAACGGCAACTCATCTTTCATCACTCGCGGAGCGCAAAAAACAATCCTGCCGAACCGTTTGACGGTCGTCACGAAGGAATTGCACTTCAAACCCATAGTCGCCGCCATCATCTGGTATCGCGTAGGTTCGCGCAATGAAGAACTGGGCCAGACGGGAAAATCTCACTTCCTCGAACACATGCTCTTCAAAGGAACTGATCGCTACCGCAAAGGCGAAATCGATTTGATCACGCTTCAAAACGGCGGGGCGAATAACGCTTTCACGTGGCTCGATTTCACGGCTTATTATTTCACATTCGCTTCAGACCGTTGGGAGCAGTCTTTGGAAATCGAAGCCTCCCGCATGCGAAATACCACTTTCGTCGAAGAAGAATTTCAATCCGAAAAGCATGTGGTCGAAGAGGAATTGCGCATCGGACTCGACGGCCCGTGGGAAGTTCTGGAAAACGAAGTGTGGGCCGCTGCCTTTCGCCAGCACCCTTATCACTGGCCTACGGTCGGATGGCTCGAAGACCTGGAATCGGCCACCGGAGCCGATATGAAGGCTTACTATGACAAATGGTATCACCCGCGCAACGCCACGCTCGTCCTCGTCGGTGACTTCGATACCGCACGCGCGCTTGATCGCATCAACACCCTTTTCGGCTCCATCCCCTCCGGCCCTGAGCCTCCCAGCATGCGCATAATCGAACCAATGCAGCGCGGAGAGAAGCGAGTGATCGTCAAAAAGGAAACGCCCGTCGAGCGATTGCTCATAGGCTTCCACACGCCCGCCGTAGGTCATGCTGACTCATCGGTTCATCACGTCCTTGAGGCGATTCTCTCGACTGGGAAAACCTCGCGGCTCTATCAACGCCTCGTCGAAATGGACTCTTCGGTGATGACCGCAAAGGCTACTTACAACGACCATATCGATCCGTCGCTCTTCTACATTCAGGCGGAACTGAAACCGGGCTACTGGCTCGAACAGGTCGAGCGTGCCATCTACGAAGAAATCCTTCGATTGAAAACTGAGCCGGTTGCTCCATCGGAGCTTGAAAAAGCGAAACAGCAGATCGAAGCCGAGCTTGTTTTCGGCAGCGAGGAGTTTTTGCAGCAGGCCATACTTTTGGGCCAGTACGAAACAATCGCCGCGGGCGAACACCTGCCGGAGCAGTCGCGCGGCTATCGCTATCTGGATGATTTTCTGGATCGCATTCGTCGAGTCTCGGCGGAAGAAGTGATGCTCACTGCCTCGAAGTATTTTTCCGAAGACAACCGCACGGTCGGCCATCTCGTAAACAGCCCCGCGCAGGAGGGTGTTTAATTGAATTCATCGTATGCGGCTGACGGGCGAGGAATCCGCCTCGATGTCGAGCGCGCGGAACTTTCCAATGGTCTGGTGCTTCTGCTTTCGGAAGATCGCTCCACGCCTTCGATATCGATCAACGCTGTAGTGATGGCAGGCTCGCGCTATGAAAGAGACGAGAAGGCCGGTCTTGCGTCGCTCGTGGGAGAGTTGATCGATGAAGGAACCCACAGGCGTTCGTCCCAGCAGATTGCAGAAGAAATCGAAGCCGTCGGCGCGCGACTCGCCACCTTCGGCGATTATCAGATAAGCGGCGCTCACGCGACTGTGCTTACGAAAGATTTCAGCGTAGGCATCGATATCATCAGTGACGTTTTGATGAACGCCACTTTTCCCGAAGATCAGGTGGCGAGGCAGCGAGACCGCCGCGTCGCGCAGATCAAAAGCCGACTCGATGTCCCGCGCACTCTGGCTTCGGATACGTTCAACGAAATCATTTTTCGCGGCACGCCCCGACACCGCCCGTCTGTCGGGTATGAAAATTCAGTGAGCGAACTGACGCGCGAAGATGCACTGGATTTTTATCGCCGCTTTTTCGTTCCCAACAACACCTTGCTTGCGATAGTCGGAGATTTCAAGACGGCTGACATCGCAGGCGGGATAGAACGTGCATTCAGCGAGTGGCCGCGCGACCGGGAATTCAATCATCCCGCTTCCCCTGCGCCCGTGATGCAGACTGCTCCCGAAGCGAAACTCCTCCACGCGCCAAAAGAGCAGGTCAATATTTTCATGGGCCACCTCGGAGTGGAGCGGGCGAACGAAGATTATTACGCCCTGCTCGTGATGGACACGATTTTAGGATCGAGTCCGGGCTTCACTTCTCGGATTCCGAGAATTCTGCGCGACGAGCAGGGGCTTGCTTATTCGACTTTCAGCAACATCACTTCGAGCGCAGGCTTGGATGCGGGCAGATTCGTGGCCTTCATCGGAACCGCGCCTGAAAATTTGGATATTGCGCGCGACGGGCTGAGACGCGAAATCGAGCGCATAACGCGCGAGCCTGTCACCCGTGAAGAACTTGAATCGGCGGAGTCATACCTCACGGGAAATTTCGTCTTCGATTTTCAGACCAACTCACAGGTGGCAGGCTTTCTAATCGATGCCGAGATTTATCATCTCGGATTCGATTATCTTCAAAAGTATCCCGATCTGATTAGCTCTATCACCGTCGAAGACATAACGCGAGTCGCTGAAAAACATATACACCCCGAAGCCCTGACCACCGTTGTAGTCGGGCCGGTCGTTGATGGGGGATGGGAGATGGGGGATGGGGAATAGGGAGAATAGCTTTACCCATCCTCCATCCCCTATCCAAAGGAGATATAGATGCATCATCGCAGCAGTTTCAAAAGCGGGCGGATCGCGCTCGTCGTCCTTCTGTTGGCTTCAATTGCAAGCGCGTATAATCTGCCGCTGCCGCCCGACGGAGCGACATCGAGCATTACGGTTCGCGATCTGAAAAAACATTTGAGCTTCCTCGCTTCGGATGAACTTGGCGGACGCTACACCTTCAGCCCTTCGATTCTCGTGGCGGCGCGCTATCTCGCGTCGCAACTTGAATCCTACGGTTATCGCGGCGCGGCTCGCGACGGCTCCTTTTTTCAGAAAGTGCCTTTGAGCTATCGCACCGTAGATAAATCGAGCGGAATAATTTTTGACTCAAGCGCGGGCAGAGAAGAGTTCAGATTCGGCGACGATTTCGTTTCTGAGACGCCTGAAGACATTGCCTTGAACGGTGAGTTGGTATTTATCGGCTATGGAATCTCATCGCCAGCGAACAACTATGACGATTTCGCGAAGGCGGATGTCAAAGGCAAAATCGCCGTTATGGTTCTTGGAATGCCTGACACTTTGAAGGGCGCGGTTTCGGATGATGACGAATCGAGGATCAATGCCGTACGCGCTCGCGGCGCGATGGGCGTGCTGGCCGTGCCGCCGCCTCAAGTCCTTATCGTCTGGGATCAGATAAAAAGCTACGTCTCGCAGGAATCGCTCAGCCTGCCGCCTCGCGCTGCGGATTCCGGCAAGCCCTTTCCCGCTCTGCTTGCAGGGCCGAAGATGTTGAAATCCATCGCGCGAGCGTTGGGCAGGGATGAAGTATATATAACAAGACCAGCAGGCAAGCCGCTTGAACCCGCTCGCATCGCCATTACCGCTCAGATAAAGATGAAAGTCGATATGCGTAGCGCGCCGACTACGGGAAATGTCGTCGGCGTGTTGGAAGGCTCTGACTCGCGTCTCAAAGATGAGTACGTCGTCTTCAGCGCGCATTACGATCACCTCAAGACATCGAATGCGGGCGAAGTTTACAACGGCGCGGACGATGACGGATCGGGAACCTCTGCGGTGCTTGAGATAGCCGAAGCCCTCGCGCTTGCGCGGCCCAAGAGGTCAGTGCTGATAATTTTTCACACTGGCGAAGAGCTTGGGCTTTACGGTTCGGCGTTCAACACCGATCACGAGCCTGTGGTGCCGCTTGCGAAGTTGGTTGCAAACTTCAATATCGATATGATCGGTCGCGCACGCGAAGAGGGCAGTACGGATGCGCGCGACAGGGAACTGACCGACAAGAATTCGGTTTATGTCATAGGAGCCGACAAGCTCTCGACCGAACTCAATGGCATCAGCGAAGCGACGAATAAAGAAACCGTGAGGATGAGATTCGATTACACATACAACGACGAGAATCATCCGCAGCGTTTTTATTACCGCTCGGATCATTACAATTACGCCAAGCACGGCGTCCCGGTGATTTTTTATTTCACGGGCGTCCATCGCGATTATCATCGAACGACGGACGATATCGATAAGATAGACTTCGCGAAGATGGAGCGCATCACGCGACTTGTTTTCGCTACGGGCTGGAGAGTGGCGAATCTCGATCACCGATTGAAGGTCGATAAAAAACCAGCCGCGCAACCCGCGCGATAAAGCCTGACTGAGAGAGCGAGTAATCGTGCGCTCTCGGATCGTGTTTGGAAATTCAACACGCGCACGGCTTTCAAGCAAAAACCGGGGCGCTTCATTCCTGGAAGCGCCCCGGCCCAAAGCGTAAAAACCTCAGGAATCAATGTACAAACCCAGGGCTGGTCCTCAATACAGCCGTATCCTCTGATAGGAAAACGATTTGAGAGGAGGCCATCGTAAGCACCTCGAAGTCGCAGATCGGCGTAATAGCCGATATCTCACGGCAACATGTCGCGCAAGGCTGCGGGCATATCTGGTTGGCTATCTGGTCCAAGATCATCCGCCGCCTGTTCATTTCATCGAAGGTGTTGACCGGCGCTCCGCACCTTGGGTCGTTCACGTTCACCACCCCGGACAAGAACGGCGACAGAAGCGGGGGCTGCCCGAACGGGGTTGGCCTGATGTGATAAAACGACGTGTTCGTCTCCCCGAAATGGCATCCGCTACAGGTGTTGAACGAGAACTTGAACTCGACATTACAGTTCGGATTTGGCGGACACAGGAAGGCCGGACTATCCCAGAAGGTCGGCGGGACGAATGAGTTCCCTCCCAGAAATGGCCCGCCGCCGAACTGAAGCGGAACGATGTGCTGGTCGGCACACACCTGTGCCTGGTTCGCTACGATGTAGTTGCCCAGCGTCGCGGTATTGTTGAATTGCTCATCGGGAGTCAGCTTGACGGTGGTCATCTTCAGTTGGCCGTTTGCCACAAAGGGGTCTTCAGGCCCAGGCGTCAACTTGAACTCCCTCAACTCCCAGTTTCCGGTTTGCGGCGGCAGGAATTCGTTTGTCCGGAGTTGGTTCAACGCGCTGCCGTTCACCTTGTGCGGGGCCACGCCTGCGCGAACGAACTGCTCAGTTATGTTTTCAAGCGCCTGGTTGAATTGGGCGGACGGCATCGGAATCGAGGAGAGAGCCGCCCACTGCTGCGCCCATGACTTGACCTGTTCACAACTGGAGCGGTCGATCCCATATTCAAGGATCACGGTCATTTCTGATACGACGCAACAAGTCGAGGCGCTGGCTGTTCTGTCGATTACGCCGAAAACGAAGCGGGCTTCACCGGCGTTGTTTTGCGTGTAGCCGCTGTTGCCGCGCAGGTCGATTCGGTTGACTATGGCCAGCAACCTGAATGGGGCTTCCGAAAGGTCAAGTGGAGACCCCAACCCCCCGCTTGCAAGCTCCCACGGGATGATCACTTTGTCGCGGACAGCCGACCGCCCCGGAACCGCGAACCCGTTGATTGTTTGTTGGGCCTCCCAATGAGCCAGCCACTGGCGCGTGAATAGGCGGGGATCGATCCCGGTCTGTGTTTGATTGGCCATCTGAGTCATCAGGTACCCGAAAGTCCACTTGCCCATCCGAGTTCCAATATCGCTACACGGATTGAAGGTGCGAGTGGGGTCCTCGATGACGCTCGGGTGAATAATCATCAGCGACCGAGCTGGGTCGATGGCCAGGGGGGCAGCGAGGGCTTCCCCGCTGCCCGTGCCGTCGTCGATTAGGAGCGTGTCCGGGTCTGAACTCTGTATTGGAGTCTCCCCGACAAGGAGCCTGCCATCGAATCGCGGGACCGTCAGATCGGCATTGAGCGCCTTCTGAACGCCGATTATCCGGCTCCGGTTTGCCTCGACCGCGGCGAAGTTGACGTTAATCGGGCTTGACAGCACGCCGTCGTCGGACTTTTCATCCCCGCGCTTTCCGTCATCCTGGAAATGCAGCGTGACGCCATCGTTCATCTTCAGACTGAACTGTTTGCCAGCCCGCTCGTTATTGGGAAACTGAATCCTCAAAATGGCGTTAGCATCAGGCAGAGCCTCCTGCAAACGTTTTATAGATACCGCTGGCCTGCCTTTAGCTCCCGACTGCGGTTGTAGCAGGACAGTCGGGCCGGCTGTCGAACCGGCATTCAGGAGTGATTCGAGGATCAGCACCATTACGACGAGAACGACAAAGGACTTAAGACGTCTTGAAGCTTTTAGGTTCATTTGTTCTCCTCCTCAATCTGTTGTATCGGTGGTTAATCAGGTTGCGGGACTGATTGGACAATCGGCCCGCCGACCATTCGCGTGTATGCACACCACAACTCAAACCTGGTTTTCGTGATTGCGGTGTCAGGAGATTTTTTGTAGGCTAACGAAATCACACTCCTTTCATCGAGGATCGTGATCGGGCAAGGCGGCTCTTCAGCCGACCAAAGCAAAGGAGTCGCTTTGCCGCGTACTTAGACTTCCCAATTTGGGCAAACCCCGCCGAGCGCTCGAGGCAGGAGCAAGGAACTTACAGGAATCGCTTGTGACACTTGTGGTTGCGGGCTGCAGCCGGTCTACTAATAGCTTGTCATCTACATTGACTCCGGTGATATACATGTCCGATTCTCTGCCTGTTCGTGACCTGGTTGGACATTTCTTGAAGTGTTATCACCGGAAGCTCCCGCGATACTTCTCTGGAATTTCTTGTAAGCCATCATCCCCTACCGTCTTCGCCTGCAAATGCGCGTGAAGATTCTATTACACGAGCCGTTTTTGTCAAGTGTGATCTAAAAAACACGAAAGCCTATTGATGAGGTCGAAAAAGCACTGCCGAAATTGATGTTGCTTTATGCAGTGCCTCCGTGGTCTCAGACAGAATCAGGCGGTAAAAATATGCCTTTGTTCATGAATGCCTGAACTGTTCTCATGAGCGCGGCGAGCGAGTTTCCTTCAATTCCTGCGTCGGCCTGACTCTGCGATGGAGCCAAGCCCGCAAGCTACACAGGCTCCTGCTCTCAGGCTATCGTCGTCTTAGAGCGTGTTGAGAAGGTCAGACCCGTGCGCGCGGAAGATATCCGGACACGCCGTCTGGATACAGGTAAATTATTTTCGCGCTCTCGGCTCGACTTTATCCAATTACGCGGCGTAACAAACCGCGTCAGTCAGGCGCTCGAATAATGAGCGCGGGATTTTTATCACGTCACTGTTTTGATTCGATGTTGAAAAATGCTCGACTTTAGACAAAAAACGCGGCTGAGGTTTTAAGTCAGCCGCTCTTGGGTTTAACTGTATGATGTGAACAAACAATCAACCCAAGAGCATATTACCAAGTTACAGAGTTTTCGTCAGCAA
>Ga0187893_10000239_pt1 | contig 139154 bp, 109 predicted proteins | sample MA1701074metaG_FD_139574 | JGI IMG/M metagenome (GOLD analysis project Ga0187893, IMG submission 139574) | White microbial mat communities from a basaltic lava cave in the Kipuka Kanohina Cave System on the Island of Hawaii, USA - MA170107-4 metaG ...
CGGCGGGCCGGCGCCGCCGGTGGCCGCTCCGGCGCCGCCGCTCGCCGTCGCGCCGCCGCCGCCCGTCGTCGTGGCGCCGCCGCCGGTCGTGGTCGCGCCGCCGCCGGTGGTCGTGCCGCCGCCGCCCGTGGTGGTTCCGCCGCCGCCGGTGGTCGTGCCGCCGCCGCCCGTCGTGGTCCCGCCGCCGCCGGTCGTCGTGCCGCCGCCGCCGACGCCGGGGAGGCCGGTCAGGCCGCCGCCGCCCGTCGTGGTTCCGCCGCCGCCGCCCGTCGTGGTTCCACCGCCGCCCGTCGTCGTCCCGCCCGTCGGGGTTCCGGACCCCGGCTGCTGGGTGCTGCCGGGTTGCTGCCCCGTGAGGCCGGAAGGCAGACTCTTCTTTCCGCCGCCGCCGCCGCCGCAGCCGACCAGCACAAGGGATCCGGCCACGAACGTCGCCGTGACCACCAACGCCCTCCGCTTCGACATGCGCTGCCCTCCGTTTGCCTCTCGGTCGCCGCGGCGCGTCTCTCGCTCGCGCTCAGCGGCCCGGTCCCCTCGGTCCCGTCGTCGTCTCCCCGACCCCTCCGCAAACGAGCGGGATGCGACGCATGCGGACGGATCGCTTCCTTTCAAGCAATCACGGGTCCAAGTTGCGCGAGTCGTGACGCAACAGTGACAAATGAACCTCCGTGTCTGAGTTTCCGTCCAACGTTCCCGTCGATTGCGAATCGTTTCGCGTCATCCGGATGCGTTTCATCTGTGTCCGGATGGAAACGCCCCGCCGTTCCCAGACGACTCTCACGGACCCTCGGCCGGAAGTTACTCCCGGCCGGGGCCGCGGCGCTCCGTGGGCGGAAAGGCTTGTCTACCTTGACGCCTGTGCACGCCTGGGATATCTTTGCGGCATGCCTTGGGGGGACCGGCGCCGTGAACGGCGCCAGCTCGGGCCGGGGACTCCCGGCCGGCGAGGGCCGAGCTTGTCATGAAGGTCCGGGTCGTCGGCAGCTACGGCTGCGAGCTCGGGCCGTGCCGAACGAGCACCTACCTCATCGACGACAGGGTCCTGATCGACGCCGGCTCGGCGTGCGCCGGATTCACGCTGGAGCAGACGCGGGCCATCGAGGGGGTCGCTCTCACGCACGTCCACCTCGACCACATAGCGTCTCTCCCGTTCCTACTGGACAACCGGTTCGGCGAGGCGCCGCCGCTCCACGTCTACGCGACCCGCGAGGTGATCGCGGCCCTCCGGGTCCACCTCTTCAACAACAAGCTCTGGCCGGATTGCGAGCGCATCCCGGACCCGCGGACCCCCGTCCTGCGGTTCGTCGAGATCTCCCACGAGCGGCCGTTCGAGGTCGCCGGCCTCATGCTCACCGCCTACGCGGTCAACCACACGGTGCGGACGGTCGGCTACCACGTGAGCAACGGGCGGGGCTCGATCGTGTTCTCGGGCGATACGGGGCCCACGGACCGGATCTGGGAGAAGGTCAACGAGGACGCGAACCTGCGGGCGATCTTCCTCGAGGTGAGCTTTCCGTCGCGCCTGGCGAAGGTCGCCGAGATCTCGAAGCACCTCTGCACGGTGACCCTGCGCCGCGAGATCCTGAAGCTGCCCCGCGGCGTGCCCGTCTACCTGAACCACCTGAAGCCGGCGTTCGAGCAGGAGATCCGGCGCGAGATCACGCCGATCGCGGCCGAGGTGCCGCACCTTCGCTTCGCCGAGCAGGACGAGACGTACGTCTTCTGAGCCGAGCGCGCGGAAGCCCGAGCCCCTTCCTTGCCGCGCGCTCGGCGGCGGGGGGTTCGGGGGGCGGAGCCCCCCGAAGACTGAGCGGTGCTCGTGCTCGTCTCCGAGCACGAGCCCCAGCCCAGCCGGCCGACAGCCGGCCGGGTTACCGCTTCGAGAACTGGAAGCGCTTGCGGGCGCCCTTCTGGCCGTACTTCTTGCGCTCCTTCATGCGGGCGTCGCGGGTGAGGAAGCCCTCGGCGCGGAGCGCGGTGAAGCAGTCGGGCTCGGCCTTGATGAGCGCGCGGGCGAGGCCCAGGACCACGGCGCCCGCCTGGCCGCAGAAGCCGCCGCCGCTGATGTTGCAGAAGACATCGTAGCGGCCGAGGGCCTTCGCCGTCCGGAGGGGCGCCAGCACCTCTTGTCGGTCCTGGTCGCGGACGAAGTAGTCGTCGAGCTCCCGGGCGTTGATCGAGATGATCCCGGTCCCGCGGCGGATGCGTACCCGCGCGACGGACTCCTTGCGGCGGCCGGTGCCCCAGAAGTAGGCCTTCTCGGGCGATGGGGCCGCGGCCGCGGTCGGGGCGGTCTCCGGGGCGGGAGGAATGGCGGTCGTCACTGCTCTCCTGGCTCCTCTCTCTCGAGAACTCGCTCTTCTTCGGCGACTCGTTCTTCTTCCGATCTCCCGGCTTCTTCTCGCCCGGGAGCGGCGCCCTACTTCGCCGCGGCCGCGACCGGGAGCGGCTCCGCCTTCTGGGCCTTGTAGCCGTGGGCGGGCAGCTCCTCGTGGATCTTGAGCTTCAGCAACATCTTCCGCCCCAGGCGGGACTTCGGCAGCATGCGCCGCACCGCCAGACGGATCGGCTCGGCCGGCGTGCGGGCGAGCACGTCCCGGAGCGGGATCTCCTTGAGGCCGCCCGGATGCAGGCTGTAGCGCTGGTACGTCTTGGTGTCGGCCTTCGTGCCCGTCACCTTGATCTTCGAGGCGTTGAAGACGACGACGAAATCGCCCGTGTCGGCGTGCGGCGTGTAGGTGGGCTTCGTCTTGCCCATGAGGATGCGCGCGATGCGCGCGGCGAGCCGGCCGAGGACCTGGCCCTGGGCGTCGACGAGCCACCAGCGGCGCGTCAGCTTCTCGGGCTTCGCCATGTAGGTCGTGGTGTTCATGGGGGTTCGCTTTCTCGTTCCTGCGATTCCGTCGACAAAGCGCCAGAGTCTACCGGCGCGCCCGCCGGCTGTCAAGGACCCGAGCGGCCGGCCGGGCGAGCGGGCGCGCTACCCGTCCGCCGGCGGCGCCGGCGGCTCCGTGCCCCCGCGACCGCCGCGACGGCCCCGGGCGCGCGGCTCGGCGCTCGAGCTCTCGCCGTCCGCCGCCCCCCCGCCGCCGGCCGCCGATCCGCCGCCCCGGCCCCCGCGACGGCCGCGTCGGCGGCCTCCGCGGCGCCTCGGGCCGGCCCCGGCGCCCTCCTCCTCGCCCTCGGCGGCCGGCTCGGGGGCCTCGTCGTCGAGGGCCTCGGCCGCCGCGACGTCGAGCCCGCTCTCCGCCTCGTCCGTCGAGCCGACGAGCGGGGCGGACTCCGGCGCCCGCACGAAGCCGGGCGGCGGCAGGCCGTCGTCCCCGCTGACGCCGCGCAGGCGCTCGGCGTCCTCCTCGAGGCGCCGCGCCTCCTCCTCGATCCGCCGCGCCTCGGCCTCGATCGTCCTGGCGTCGGCCTCGAGCCTGAGCGTCCCCTCGATCGCCGCCGCCTGCTCGTCCGGCGTGCCCGAGTCGCCGGCGCGCGTCCGGTCCTCGGGGACGTCGGTCGTCTCGCGGCCCGTCCAGGTCTGCTCGAGCGTCGTCGAGGTGACGGGAGGCTCCGGCAGGTCGTCGCGGTCGGGGTGTCCGTAGGTCGTGTGCTCGACGCCCGCGAGGCCGGACTCCAGGGCGGCGAGCTTCGCCTCCTCGAGCCCGGCGACGCCGGCCCCGCCGCGCTCGGCCCGCAACCCTTCGCCGGCGGCGATCGTCACCGGGACGGCGACGGCGAACGCCTCGGCGCCCACCTCGGCCCCGACCTCGGGCTCGGCGGCGGCCGCCGCGCCGTCGACGAGGCCCTCGGCGAAGCCGCCCGCGGGCGGCTCGGCCCTGGTGGCCGTCTCGAGGAGCGGTGCCAGCTCGGCCGCGCGCCGCTTGCGCTCGGCGTCGACCGCCTCGACCTCGGCCTGGCGCCGGGCCTCCAGCTCGGCGACCCGGCTCGGCGGGCGCTCGCCCTCGAACAGGCCCTCGCCGAAGTCGACCGCCGGCTCGGCCGGCGCGGCCTCGGCGGCCGGCTCGAGAAGGCCGACGCCGGGGTCGGCATCGCCGCGGGAGCGCCCTCCCCGGCCCTCGCGGTCCCGGTCGCGGCCGCGGCCACGCTCGCGGCCGCGTCCTTCACGACGGTCCTCGCGGCCCTCTCGTCCTTCCCGGCGCTCGTCGCGCCCCCGGCCGCGTTCCTCGCGGGGCCGATCCTCGCGGGGCCGATCCTCGCGGGGCCGATCCTCGCGGGGCCGTTCCTCGCGGGGCCGTTCCTCGCGGGGGCGGTCCTCGCGGGGCCGATCCTCGCGGGGCCGATCCTCGCGGGGCCGTTCCTCGCGGGGGCGGTCCTCGCGGGGCCGTTCCTCGCGGGGGCGGTCCTCGCGGGGCCTGTCCTCGCGCGGACGCTCCTCGCGGCCCCGGTCATCGCGCGGGCCGCCGATCACCCGCCAGCGCACGCTCTCGGCGTCGGTCGCCGCGGCGGCGGCGCGGTCGCCCTCGGGGCGCGGCGCGGGCGGCGCGGCGCCCGGCGGCGTCGGTGCCGCACCCTCGGGCTCGCGCGGCTCGCGCACGTCGTACCAGCTCAGGGCCTCGACCGATTGCGGCCGCCGGTCGCGCTCGCGACGGCGCCGGGAGGGGACGTTCCCCTGCTTCTGCAGGCCCCGGATCACGTCCTCGATCGGCTCGACATCCTCCTCGACCGGCTCGAGGGGCTCGTCGTCGACGGGCGCGACCTCCGCCGCCGGGCCTCGGCCGGGCTTCCCGCCGCTCGGCGCCTCGATCAGGTCCGCATCGTGGGGGATCTCGGCGACGAAGGGGGGGGCGTCCTCGGGCTCGTCCGAGGGCGCCGGCCGGCGCTCGCGGTCGCGCTCGCGGTCCCGATCGCGATCGCGGCGATCGCCCTCGCGTCCGCCGCGCCGTCCTTCCCGGTCGCGTTCGCCGCGCTCGCGCGGCTCGCGACCCTCGCGCGGCTCCCGCGGCTCCCGGGGCTCGCGCATCTCGCGACCCTCGCGCGGCTCCCGCGGCTCCCGGGGCTCGCGCATCTCGCGACCCTCGCGCGGCTCCCGCGGCTCCCGGGGCTCGCGCATCTCGCGACCCTCGCGGGGTTCCCGGGGCTCCCGCATCTCGCGCGGCTCGCGACCCTCGCGGGGCTCGCGCGGCTCCCGCATCTCGCGCGGCTCCCGCATCTCGCGCCGCTCGCCCACGGGGGCCGGGCCGATGGCGACCTCGGCCTCGCCGCCGAGCGGTCCCGAGCCCGCGGGCTCGGCCCGGTCGAGGAGCGCCTGGAGCGCCTCCTCGAGCCCGTTGCCGCCGCGGCGCCTCTGGGGGCTGTTCCGCTCGAGTCTCTTCAGGATCTCGGTGAACCGGAGCATGTGTCCTCGTTTCCTCGCCTGCGGTTTACTGCTGGATCTCGCGGAGCTCCTCGCGGGCCCGCCCGACGATGCGGGGGTCCACCTGACGGCGGCCTTCGGCCGCGGCGAGGAGGAGCGAGAGGTCGCAGAGCTGGTTTATGAGTCGGGGCACGCCCCGGGACGACCGGTAGACCTCGCGGATGGCGCCCGGATCGAAGATCCCGCGGTCGCCCTCGGCGAGCCTCAACCGGTGCGAGACGTAGCCGGCGGAGTCCATCTCGGAGAGCGGCGCGAGCGCGAAGCTCACGGCCAGGCGCTGCGCGAGCGCCGGCACCTTGCGGAGCTGGGCGCGCAGCCGCGGCTGACCCGCGAGCACGACGGTCAGGAGCGGCCGACCCTGCACGTCGACGAGGTTCAGGAGCAGGCGCAGCTCCTCGAGGGCGCGCTCGCTCTCCATCGTGTCGGCGTCGTCGATCGCGAGCACGCAGCGCACGCCGCGGTCGCGGTGGTAGACGAGCGCCTGCTCGAGGGCGGCGACGAGCTCGCTCTTCGTCCCGGCGGCGTTGCGGACGCCGAACGCCTGGGCGACCTGGCGCAGCAGGTCGAGCGGCTCGGGCGAGGGGTCCTTCACGAGGGCCGCGCGCGTCCGGCGGGCCTGGAGCTCGCGCGCGAGCGCGTGGAGGAGGAAGGTCTTGCCGCAGCCGGCCTCTCCGGTTATGACGACGAGGCCCTTGTACTGGAGGATCGCGTAGAGGACGCGGACCATCGCCTCGCGGTGGTCGCGGGAGTAGAAGAGGAACTCCGTGTTCAGGTCGTTCTCGAACGGCCGGTCGCGGAGCTTCCAGTAGGACTCGTACATGCGGAGTCGGTTCTCCAATCGCGGGAGACGGGAGCAGATCTTCGAGGCAGGGCGTGTTTCTCGAGCGCGCGGCCGGGGCTTCTTCGCCGAAGGCTTCATCACCGAGGGGGCCCGGCCCCCTCGTGGGGCCCCGGGCGGGCTTACGACGGCTCCCGACCCGGAAAGCGGGGATTCTACCGGCCCGCGAGGGGCCTGTCAACGCCCTCGCACGTCACTACTTTCGCGCGTTTCGCCTTTCGGGCTTGCGGCTTGCTAGGCGGGTCGCCGTGGACCGGTTCTACCTTCCCGACCTCGCCGGCGTGAGGCCCGGCGCCGAGCTGCGGCTCGGCGGCGCCGAGGCCCACCACCTCGCCCGGGTGAAGCGCCTCCGGCCCGGCGACCGGGTTCGCCTCTTCGACGGGCGCGGCGCCGAGGTCGAGGCCGAGGTCGGCCCCCTCCTGCCGGGCGGCGACGGGGTCGCGCTCCGGGTCGTCGGCGCCCGGGTCGAGCCGGAGGCCGCGCTCGCGATCGACGTCGTCCTGGGCGTGGCCCCGCCGCAGGGCGACCGCCTCGACCTCGTGATCGAGAAGGGGACCGAGCTCGGCATGGCGGGCTTCTTCCCGCTGGTCGCCCGCCGGGGCGTCGTCCGCTTGAAGGGCTCGGGGCGAGAAGCGGCGAAGGTCGAGAAGTGGCGGCGGCGCTCGATCGAGGCCGCCAAGCAGTGCGGCGTCGCCCGCCTGCCCGAGCTCCTGCCGCCCATGACGGTCGCCGAGGCCGTGGCGTGGGCCGCGGGCCGGCCGGCCGACCTGAGGCTCATCCCGCACCTCGCCCCGGGCGCGCGGCCGCTGCGCGAGGTCCTCGCCGAGCGGGCCGCCGCCGCGGCTCCGCCCCCCGCCGGGGCCCTCGTCCTCATCGGCCCCGAGGGGGGCTTCGCGGACGACGAGGTCGCGACGGCCGTGGCGGGCGGCTTCGCGGTCGTCAGGCTCGCGCCGACGGTGCTCCGGGTCGAGACGGCGGCGATCGCCGCGCTCGCGGCGCTCGCCGTCGCTTACGGCTGACCGGCGCGCGGTCGATCACCTCCCGCCGCCGCCGAGCCGCTCGCGGAGGCGCAGCAGGGCCCGCAGGGCCTCGCGGTCGCCGGGCTCGCGGGCGATGACCTCGTTCCACTCGAGGACGGCGCGCTGGAGGTCGCCGCGGCGCTCGAAGAGCCGGGCCAGGCGGCGGTGGACGTCCGGGCCGTCGCCGAGGCAGCGGAGCCAGGCCTCGGCGGCCCAGAGGTTGCCGCTCTTCTCGGCCGCCTCGGCGAGGACGGCGGAGAGCTTGACGGCGTCGAGCGCCAGCGCGCTCCCGGCCTCGTCGCCCCACGCGACCTTCAGGTCGCGTCGCACGAGCCCGCAGAGCCCCGTCGGCCGCCCGGCGAGCGCACGGAGCAGCTCGGTCGCGCGCTCCTTCGGCGCGTAGCGCGTGCGCGGGGCGCGCAGCTCGACGAGCGGGCGGTCGTCCGTGTTGAGGGGCGCGCCGGCCGCGAAGGCCGCGACGTCCGCGGGCCCGGCGACGATGGCGCCGAGCACCTCCTCGTCGTCCGCGGAGAGGCCGAGCGAGAACGCGGTCTCCGCGCCCAGCAGCAGCACCTCGCGCGAGCCGCGCGGCCGGAGCACGAGCGCCTGCGGGAAGACCGAGTGGAACGTCGCGACGAGCGTCCGGAACGACGGCTCGTCGAGGCCGTAGAGCTGGACCCACTGGCAGAAGAGGCCGCCGCGGCGCAGCGCCCTCGCCCCGAGCTCGAAGAACTCCTGCGTGAAGAGGTTCGCGACGCCGGTGAGCCAGGGCTCGGCCGGCTGCGAGACGATGACGTCGAACTGGCGGCGCTCGGGCCGGGCGAGGAGCCAGCGGCGCGCGTCGTCGACGTCGACGGCGACCCGCGGGTTCGAGAGGACCCGGTCGTTCGCGTCGTCGAAGAAGCCGCGGCGCACGGCCTCCACGACCTCGGCCTCGATCTCGACGACGCGGACGCGCGCCTCGGGAAAGGCGACGGCGGCGCCCGCCGTGACCCCGCTCCCGAGCCCGATGACGAGGACCTCGCGGGCGGCGCCGTGGATCGCGAGCGGCGCCTTCGCGAGCAGGACCTGCGTCATCATGTCGGCGGCGGACGGGCGTGCCGGGTCGATCGGCGCGCTGCCCTCGACCTTGCCGTTGTTCTTCAGGTAGATCGTGTTGGCGAGGGGGAAGCGCTCGACGGTGACGGTCGACGTGCGGCCGTCGCGGGCGAAGAGGAGCTCGATCCGGCCGGGCTCGAACTGCTCGAAGAACTGCGCGCGCGTGAGGTCTTGCGGGACCTCGGCCGCGTACTGGTGGGCGCCGGTCGCGAGGATCGAGGGGTCCCACGGGGGGCGGGCGACGACGGCGCCGGCGGCGAGGACGGTGGCCGCCGCGAACGCCCACGGCCGGCCGAGCGCGCAGGCGGCGGCGAGGACGCTCGCGACGATGCCGGCGAGGAGCGTCGCCTGCACGCCGATCGCGGGGACGAGGACGAGCCCGCCCGCGAGCGCGCCGGCGATGGCGCCGACGGTGTCGACGGCGTAGAGCCGTGCGGCCGCGCGCGGCGCGCCGCCCCGGGCGGCGAGGAGCGCGGCGAACGTCGCCCCGAGGCCGAGCGCGGGCGCGAGGAGGACGGCCGCGGCGAGCGCCGCCTCGAGGAGCGGCAGGCTCCCGAGCCGCGCGTAGAGGCGCAGGAAGACGTAGGGCAGCTCGCGGACGAGGAAGAGCGAGGCGAACGCGGCCACGGCCGTGAGGAGCGAGGCGGCGGCGCACGCGGCGCGCACGCCGGACGCGCCCAGGCGCGCGGCGATCGGCCCGGCGGCGAGGCTGCCGACCGCGATCCCGGCGAGGAAGGTCGCGAGCATGACGGCGACGGCGTAGACGCTCGAGCCGAGGAGGAGGCCAAGGACGCGCGCGAAGCCGACCTCGAGGAGGAGGCCGGCGAGGCCGGACAGGAGGGCCGTGAGGAGGGCGGCGCGGGTCGAGATCGCGGGCGGATCGGGCTCGGGGGTGGGGGCGGGAACGGGGGCGGGGGAGGGGAGGGGGGCGGGGGAGGGGTCGCCGAGGAGCGGCGCGGGCGCCCGGAGGCCGAGCGCGATTCCCGCCGCGCCCGCGAGGACGCCGGCGCCGGCGGCGACGGCGTTCGCGTTCGTGAGCCCGAAGGCCGGGAGCAGCACGTACGCGGCCGCGAGCGTGCCGGCGACGGCGCCGGCCGCGTTGACGCCGTACGCCAGGGCCGCGCCGCCGCGCAGCGAGGCGAGCTGGCGGCAGAGGAGCGGGAAGGTCGCGCCCATGGCCGCCGTCGGGACGAGCAGGAGCGCGAACGCGAACGTCGCGCCGAGCACCGGCGCGCGGGCGACGGTCGAGGCGACGGCCTCGTTCCGCGCGAGCGCGGGCACGAGGAGCGCGAAGAGGCCGGTCGCGATCTCGAGGATCCCGTAGGCGACGAGCGGGCGCGCGAGCCGCTCGGCGAGGCGCCCGGCGGCGGCGCTCCCGAGCGCCAGCCCGCCCATGAAGGCGGCGAGGACGAGGGAGAGGGCGACGGCCGTCGTCCCGAGCACGAGCCCGAGCGCGCGCGTCCAGAGGACCTCGTAGACGAGGGCGGCCGCCCCCGAGACGAGGTAGACGGCGAGGATCGCGACGACGACGCCCGCGCGCGGCCGTCCGTCCGTCATCGCAGCCCCTCGAGGGCCTTGCGGATGTCCGGGTCGTCGGGCGCGAGGGCGGCCGCCCGCTCGAGCGATCGGCGCGCGTCGTCCTTCCGGCCCGTGTCGCGCAGGAGCAACCCCAGGTCGTAGTGGGCGAGCGCGAGGTCGGGCGCGAGGGCGATCGCCTCGCGGTAGAGCCGCTCGGCGTCCGCGCTCCGCCCCTCGCGCTCGCGCCGCACGCCCAGGCTCACGAGGCCGGAGGCGCGGGCGCGGCGCGCGGCCGGGTCGGCGAGGGGCGGCGCCGCGAGCGCGCTCGCCTTCGCCTCGTCGCCGGCCGTGAGGTAGAAGGCCCGCAGCAGCTCGCGGTAGAAGTCGTTCCGGGGCTCGATCTCGACGGCCGCCCGCAGCTCCTCCTCGGCCCGCCCGAGCTCGCCGAGGCGCAGGTGGATCTGGCCGAGCGCGGCCCGGACCTCGGCGGCGCGCGGGGCGTCGGCGAGCGCCCGCCGGAAGTGGGCCTTGGCGGCGTCGAGGTCGCCTTCGGCCTGCGCGACCTTGCCGAGGACGACCTCGACCGGCGCGAAGCCGGGCTCGAGCGCGGCGGCGCGCTCGGCGTGGGCGCGCGCGGCCTCGGGCGGGGCGCCGGCCTCGAGGAGGAACGTGGCCGCGGCGATCCGCTCGCGCGCCTCGACCTCGGGCGCGTCGCTCGTGAACGACGCCGCCCCGAGGAGCGCGACCGGGTCGCGGTCGGGTCGCCCGCGCACGAAGACGGCGCCGGCCTCGTCGGCGTAGGCGAGGCCGTAGTCGGGCGACGCCAGGAGGTTCGCGAGCAGCGCCGATCCCGCGAGTCGGCGGTGATCGACGATGAAGGCCCGATGGGGAGGGTCCCGGGGGCCGGCCAGGTCCGCGATCGAGGCCCGGCCCACCAGGGCGTCCGCGTAGAGCCGGAGCTTCTCCCTCTCGTAGAGATCCACGTGGCCGCAGATCTCCGGGCGAAGGCGGGGGTGCGCGGCGAAGATCGTGTAGTGCCCGGACGAGAAGTCGGTCCAGACCGGTCCTTCGACGCCGTTCGCGAGCGCCCACTCCACGGCCTTCCCCGGGTGGGTGGCATCGGCGAAGCCGGCGCGCAGCGGGCGCACGGCCTCGAGCGAGTCGCGCCACCGGACGCCCGTCCCGGCGAGGACGGCGAGCACCAGGCCGCCCGCCGCCGCCAGGGCCGGGCCCGCGAGCGAGGCGCGGCGCCACTTCTCGATCGCGAGCCCGACGATCTCGACGCCGGCGAGCGGCATGGCCACGAGCGCGAAGAGCCCGATCGCCCGCGTGAACTGCGCCCCGAGCAGGAGCACGGCCACGACCGCGGCCGCGCGGCCCGGCTCGAGGCGCCGCCGCCCGACCGCGACGGCGAGCCCCGCGAGCGCGAGGACCGCGCCCGCCTGGAAGGCCCGCGCCTCGAACGTCGTCGAGCCGTAGGGGTGGAAGAGCGGCGAGCGGAACTCGACGATCTGCTCGGCCATGAGAGCGAGGTCGGGGCCGTGCCCGAGGAGGGCGCGGTAGGGGTACGCGAGCTGGTCGAGGCCGTACGGCCCGAGCGCGGGCGCGAGGGCCACGACCGGGAACAGCAGGAGCAGGCGGCGCGCCTGCGCCGGCCGGCGCTTCAGCAGGTCGCCGAGCCCGTAGGCGAGCGTCAGCCCGGCCGCGAGCGGGGCGAAAGCGCCGTGGAGGTTGCCCCAGAGCGCCGCGAGGACGGGCAGCGCGAGGACCAGCCGGGGCCGCGCCTCGCGGGCCTCGAGGACGAGCAGGCACGCACCCGCCAGGACGAGCGACACCGCGTCCGGAGTCGGGTTGAAGCGGCCGGCCGCGCAGACGACGAAGCCGAGAGCGGCGAACGTGGCCGCGCTCCCGCACTCGCCGGCGACCTGCCTCGCGACGGCGTGCGCGAGGGCCGTCGCCGCGACCGCGAGGACGGCCTGGAGGGCGACGAGCCCGGCCGGTCCCTGCTTGTCGTGGGCGTGGGCCGCCCACCTCTGGAAGAGCCACTCGACGTCGACGAGCTTCCGGTCCCGCCCGGACGCGAGCCAGACGTCCGTCCGCGGGACGGCGTCGTGCTCGGCCATCCAGCGCCCGGCCGCCACGTGGAAGTACGCGTCCGGCGTCGTGATCTCGCGGATCGAGGACGCGAGGGCCGCGGCGAGCACGGCGACGAGCGCCACGCCTTCGAGGACGCGCGCCCTCACGGCCGTTCCAGCGTCTCGGCGGCGAGGCGCTGGGCGCGCACGCAGCGGGCGATCGTCAGCCACTCGTGGCGGAGGCCGCGGAGGTCGAGCCGCGCCGCCGCGCCCTTGGCCGCCAGCGCGGCCTCGGCCGCCCGGTAGCGGGTCGAGCGGCGCGCGGCCTCGTAGGCCTCCAGGACCTCGGCGTCGTCCGGCAGCAGCTCGACGCACTGGGCGAGCGGCAGCAGCGCCTCCTCGGGACGGTTGAAGAACCCGAGGAGCCACCCGGCGGCGAGGAGGCGCGGCGCGGCGAACGTCGGGTCGATCTTCGCCGCGTAGACCGCCGCCTCGACCGCCTTGACGGGCTGGTTCTCGGACCACAGGCGGTGCGCCCCGGCGAGGACGCCCGTCGCCCGCTCGCGCGGCGTCCGCCTCGGCCCGCCGCCGCCCGGCCGCGGCGGCTCGTCCGGCGCCGCCCGCAGGATGCCGATCTCGGTCAGGCGCTCGAGCGCGCGCCGGTTTCCGGGTGCGAGCGCGAGCACGGCCCGGAACGCGGCCTCCGCCCGGTCGAGGTCGCCGGCGCCGATCGCCAGCTCGCCCAGGCTCAGGTGCCCGGGCGCGAACTTCGGGTCGATCGCGACCGCGCGCTCGAGGGCGTCGCGCGCGCCCGGGATGTCCATGCGGCGGCGCCGGGCGTCGGCCACGCGGTACCACGCCGCCTTGCGGTCGGGGAGCGGGGCCAGGGCGAGGCGCACGAACACGCGCTCGGCCTCCTCGGCCCGCCCCGCCTCGAGGAGCGCCCGTCCGAGGACGTCGTGGGTGCGCTCCGTCTCGACCGTCACGTCCGGGCCCGCCGCCTCGCGCAGCCGCGCGAGCCCGTCGTCGACCGCGCCGCGCCCGAGCCGGAGGAGCCCGAGCTGGAGGAGGGCCTCGCGCCGGAACGCGGCGGCGTTCGGCTCGGGGGGACCCTCGAGCCGGTCGATCGCCTCGACGACGCGCGCGTACTCGGCGGCCGCGGCGTCGGCCTCGCCCTTCGCCTTGAGGGTCGCGGCCAGGTTCAGGCGCACGTACGCGTAGCCCGGCACGTCGGCGACGCGCTCGCCGCGCGTCGTCCGCTCCTCGAGGACGCGGCGGAAGTCGGCGACCGCGAGGTCGTGGAGGCCGACCTGGGCGCGGGCCGTCGCCCGCTCGAAGAGCGCGACGACGCGCGTGCCGCCGGCCCGCGAGTCCCAGGACTGCCCCTCGACGACCTCGAGGCAGCGGTCGAGGGCGTCGAGCGCCTCGCGCGGCTTCCCGGCGTTGAGCAGCCCCTTGCCGACGGCGAGCTGGGCGCGCGCGCAGCGCGGCCGCTCGCGGACGACGCTCGCGAAGAGCGTGGCGTCGTCCTTCCAGTCGCGGTTGCGGACCGCCGTCCGGATGCCGAGCGCGAGGCCGACGAGGATGACGAGGGCCAGGCCGAGGCCGAGCCCGCGCGCCCGCACGCGGGCCGCGCCGATGCCGGCGAGGAGCGCCGCGCCGGCGAGCGGCAGGTAGAGGTAGCGCTCGGCGATCGGCTCGGGGTGCGGCACGATCTGGAGGACGGGGAGGAGCGTGGCCCCGAAGAAGGCGAGGGCGAAGGCCTCGGCCCGTCGCCCGCGACGCGCGAGCGCGACGGTCCCCGCGGCCGCCGCGACGAGCCCGAGGATCGCGACCGGCGCCGTCCACGGGTCGAGCGGCCCGCGCGTCGCCGGGAAGGCGTCGAACGAGTAGTCGGCGCAGAGCGCCGACGGCCAGACGACCAGCGAGACGTAGTGCCAGACGACGCGCGGCATCGTGAGCGCGGCGGCGAGCCGCGAGCCGCCGATCGGCAGGACGCTCTCGCCGGCCAAGCTCCCCGGGTTCTTCTGGAGCACGACGAAGAGCGAGTAGGCGGCGGCGACGCCGAAGAGGAGGGCGTGGAAGGCGAGCGGCGCCCGTTCCTCGCGCCGGCGCAGCAGCCGGTCGACGAGCAGGTACGCGATCGGCAGCGTGACGGCCATCTCCTTCGTGAAGAGGCCGAGGGTGAAGAGGACGATGGCGACGGCGGCGCGGCCCGGGCGCGGGGCGCCGGCGCCCCCCTCGCGCGGGAGGAGCAGGATCAGGGCGCCGAGGTAGAAGGCCGCGAAGAGGACATCCCGGCGACCCGAGATGTACGTGACCGCCTCGGTCTGAAGCGGATGGAGCGCGAAGAAGAAGGCGGCGCAGAAAGGGGCGAAGGAGATGTCGGACCCGGTTTGTATAGTGTTCGGGACGAGGCGGAGGAGGCGCCGGGTGAGGACGAGGACGAGCGCGGCGTTGAGCGCGTGGAGGAGCAGGTTCGTGAGCCGGAACCCCCAGGCCTTCAGGCCCCCGTAGATGGCGTGGTCGAGGGCGTAGGACAGCATGCGGACGGGGCGGTAGCCGACGTCGATCCAGAACTCGCGCGCCGCGACGGGGCGGTAGGTGAAGGTCGCCGCCAGGATCTCGGGGACGTTGCGGAGGTCGCGGATCGCCGGGTTCTGCTCGACGAGCTTGACGTCGTCGAAGACGAAGCCGTGGCCGAGTGAGCCCGCGTAGGCCGCGCCGATCGCCGCGACGAGGGCGAGGACGAGGAGGGGGAGCGGGTCCCTACGCACGGCGGCCTCCGCGTCCCGGGGCGAGGGCGGTCTCGAGCGCCTGCACGACGTCGTCCGCGCGCCGCTCGATGTCGAGCTCCCGGGCCGGCGCCGGCCGCGGGCCGGCGGCGCAGGCGGCGAGCGCGTCGGCGAGCGCCGGGACGTCGCCCGGGGCGACGAGCCGGCCGCGGCCGGCGGGCGCGAGCAGGTCCGGGACGGCGCCGACCGGCGTCGCGACGACGGGCACGCCGCAGGCGAGCGCCTCCATGACGGAGACGGGCGCGCCCTCGGAGCGGCTCGGGAGGCAGAAGACGTCGGCGGCGGCGAGGAGCGCGGGGACGCCCTCGTTCGGGACGGCGCCGAGGACGAGGGACCGCGGCCGGGCGGCGAGGGCGGGGCGCAGGGGGCCGTCGCCGGCGAAGACGGCCCGGAAGCCGTCTCCGAGCCGGTCGATCGCGGCGGCGAGGTCCGCGGGGCCCTTGTCGGCGGTCAGGTCGCCGACGAAGACCGCGATGCGCGTGCCGTTCTCGATGGCGAGGGCCCGGCGCGCGGCGGCCCTGGAGGCGTCGTCCGGAGGCGGCCGGAAGAGGCGGACGTCGACGCCGAGCGGGACGACGCGCAGGCGCTCGTCCGGGACGCCCGCCTCGCGCGCAAAGGCGGCGAGGTCTTCGCTGACGGCGAGGACGGCGGCCGCCCGCCGGAGGGCGAGGCGCGCGGCGAGGCCGAGCGGGCCGCCCGGGCGGGCGTAGCGGCGCACGTCCGAGCCGTGGAGGTGGATCGCGAGCGGCGCCCCGAGGCGCGCGGCCGCGAGCGCCCCGACCACGCCCATGGGCAGGACCCAGTGGGCGTAGACGAGGTCGGCCGGGCCGCCGGCGAGGGCCGCCGAGAGCGCGCCGGCGGCGTAGGTCGCGAGCACGCGCAGGGGCGGCCGGCCCGCGTGCTGCTTCAATCGCCGGCCGGGCGTGTCGCCGGTGAAGAAGCGCCGGACGACGATCGGCGGCGCCCCCTCCCGGCGCTCGTCCCCGGGCGAGATGCGCGGGGCGACGACGTCGAGGTCGAAGCCGCGCGCCGCGAGCGAGGCGGCGAGCCGGGAGACGAAGAGCCCGCGGTGCGGCTCGCGCCGTCCGGGCCAGGCGGCGGTGAGGAGGCGGACCTTGCGTCTCGCGCTCGGGCTCGGGCTCGGGCTCGCGCTGGCGCTCGCCACGACGTCACCCGACGACGCGTCGCACGGCGTACCGCTCCCCGGCGCCGCCCGGACCGCCTGGGCGGACGCGCGTGGCGAGGACGAGGAGCTCGGCCAGGAGGCCGGTCGTCAGCACCTGGATCCCGACCACGACCAGGAGCACGCCGAGCGCGAGGAGCGGGTAGCGCCACTCGATCGTCCCGCGCGTGAGCCGCAGGAACGCGAGCCACGCGAGGATCGCGCCGCCGGCCGCGCCGAGGCCGAGCCCGAGCGGGCCGAAGAAGTGCCCGGGGCGGCGGTCGAAGCGGAGCAGGAAGAGGACCGTGAGGATGTCGATGAGGCCGCGCTGGAAGCGGCCGGCGCCGTACTTCGTGCGCCCGTGGCGGCGCGGCCCGTGCCCGACGGGGGCCTCGTCGACCCGGAAGCCCTGACCGGCCGCGAGCAGCGGGATCAGCCGGTGCAGGTCGCCGTAGAGGTCGAGGGCGAGCGCCGCCTCGCGCGTCAGCGCCTTGAGGCCGCAGTTGACGTCGTGGAGCCCGAGCCCCGAGAGCCGCCGCAGGAGCGCGTTGTAGACCGAGGAGGCGAGGCGCTTCCCGAGCGGGTCCTGCCGCTCGACCCGCCAGCCGCAGACCACGTCGGCCCCCGCCAGCTTCTCGAGGAGCAGCGGGATGTCCTCGGGCGCGTCCTGGAGGTCGCCGTCGAGGGTGACGATCGTCGCCCCGCGCGCGTGCGCGAACCCCGCGGCCAGGGCGGCCGCCTTCCCGCTCGGCCGCCTGAGCTCGACGAGCCGGACCCAGGGCCGATCGGCGGCGCGCGCGGCCTCGACCGCGGCGGCCGTGCCGTCCCGGCTGCCGTCGTCGACGAAGACGGCCTCGAGCGGGCGGCCGACCCGCTCGCGAAGCGGCGCCAGCCGCTCGATGAGCGGGGCCACGTTCTCGATCTCGTCGCGGACCGGGATGACGATGGTGACGGCGACCTCTTCCTGCATCCGCCTCCGTTCGGCCCCGGCGTGCGACCCGGCGGGCTATCCCTTGGCGGCGCTCGTGGCCGTCTCCGCGGGCCTCGGCGCGACCGAGCCCTTCTCGCCCGCGTCGAGGTCCACGCCGAGGTCCCGGACGAGGACCTCCGCCAGCTCGTCGAACGTCCGGAGCTCGTAGCGCGGCTTGGTCTCGCTCTCCTCGGCCGCGTACTTGCCGCCGCGCCGGAACCGCACGGTGATCATGCCGAGCCGGTTCGGCGGGTCGATGTCGTTCCTCGGGTTGTCGCCGACGTAGAGGACGTTCGCGGGCTTCAGGTTCAGGTCGGCGCACGGTCTCAGGTAGAGCTTCGGGTTCGGCTTGTTGATCCCGACCTGGTCCGAGATGTAGATCGCGTGCGGGCTCAGGAACCGGAGCACGTCCAGGCGGATGAGCTTCTCGGCCTGCTTCACCGAGAGGCCGTCCGTGATCACCCCGACGACGAGCTTCGACCGGGCGAGCCGCTCGAGGAGCCGGACCGCGTCCGGGTAGGGCGCCAGCTCCTGGGCCTTCGTCCGGTGGTAGGCGACGATCCCCGCCGCCACGACGATCGCCGCGTTCGTGCCCTTGAGGCAGCGGCGCGGCAGGCGCTTCAGGAGCTGGTCGAAGTGGTGCTCGTAGTTCGAGGTGAACTCCTTCACCACCTCGTCGAGCTCGGCCTGGACCTCCTCCGGCCGGGCTTCCAGGCCCGCCTCGATCATGGCCCGCACGCTCGCCTCGCGGGCGCGGCGCGCGAACTCGGAGGTCGAGTAGAGGGTGTCGTCGATGTCGAAGAAGATGGCCTGCAAGTCCGGCATGACGTTAACCCTACATCGTCCGGGCCGGACCTGCCAGCCTTTGCGCGCTCGGGCGGGCAGGCATCACTTCCGGTTGTAGCGCTTCGCCTCCTCGTCGCGGATGCTGACGACCTTCGCCGTGATCAGGATCGCGAGCGACTGGGTCTCGCGCAGCGTGCCCTGGCGCTTGGTGAGCCAGCTCACGACCGGGAGCGAGTCGAGGAACGGCAGCCCGCTCTCGAACTCGCGGTCCTGGACCTGGCGGAAGCCGCCGAGGAGCGCCGTGCCGCCGTCGGGGATCGTCACCGACGTGAAGGCCTCCTGGAGGGTGATCTCGGGGACGCCGATCGGCACCTGGATCGCGGCCATGGTGGTCGCGCCGAGGTTCACGGTGATCGTCGAGATCGAGCCGCCGACGAGGGTCGCGAGCTGCGGGCGCACGTCGAGGGTCACGTACTTGCGGTCGCCGCTGACCGTCGGCCGCACCTCGAGGATCACGCCCTCCTGGAACGTCTGGACGATCGGGTCGGGGACCTCGATGACGACGAGGCCGGTGCCGCCCGAGATGAGGTCGTAGTCGGCGATGTACGCGCGCTGCGTGAGGACGGAGACGTAGACCCGCTCGCGGTTCGCGGCCGTGACGCGCGGGGCCGTGAGCGTCCGGACCTTCGACCGCTCCTGCTCGGCGCGGATGATCGCGTTCAGCTGGAACGGGTCGAGGAGCGTGAGCTGGCCGACGAGCCCGCCGCCGCCGACGAGGCGCGCGCCGGCGAGGAACGGCTGGAAGCCGTCGAAGATGTTCTGCGTCCGGTAGACGAAGTTCTCGACCCCGGGCGACGGGTTGCGGGCGCCCGCCGGGAACGGCGCGCCGGGGACCGTGTTCCGCCGCGCGCCGCCGACGTCCGTCCCGCCCGAGCGGTTCGGGTTCATGTCGAGGGGCGTGCCGAACGGGTTGGTCGTGTTCGGGTTCGGCGCGCCGCCGACAAAGCGCTCGTCGCCCGGGTTGCCGCCGAGGCCGCGGAAGTCGACGCCCACGTCCTCGAGGAAGTCGTTCGTGATCTCGATGAAGCGGGTCTCGATGTGGACGAAGACGCCCGAGTTCCGGCGGATGTTGTCGAGGACGTCCTGCAGCTCCTTGTGCATCTGCGGGGTGGCGGTGACGAGGAGCTGGCTCTTGTGGGCCTCGATCTGCGCCGGGTCGGACCAGATGTCGTCGCCGCCCGTGGACGCCTTGACGATGTCGATCAGCTGCTCGGGCTCGAGCGACCCGGCGCCGGCGGTCGTCTCCTCCTCGAAGATCAGCGATGCGCCGCCCGCCTGCCCGCCCGGGAGGCCCGAGGCCTGCGGGTTGTCGGGCGAGAGGAGGTTCAGGCGCGGGGCCGTGAAGTCCGGGATCTTGAAGAGGATGTCCGAGACGTCGTAGATGTCGAAGTACATGTCGCCGCGGGACGCCCCGGGCTCGGAGATGATGATCGACTCGTTGGCGAAGATGTAGGTGAGCTTCGTCTGCTCGAGGATGATCTTGAGCGCGTTCTCGAGGATGATGTCCTTGAGACGGAGCGAGATCTTGATGTCCTCGGCCGCGATGCCCTGGGCGATGACGATGTTGAGGCCGGTAATGTCCTGGAGGAAGATCACGACGTCCTTGAGCGGGACATCGGGGAAGTTGAGCGACACCTGCCGCGTCTTCAGGATCTTCTTGTAGTTCTGGATCCAGAAGGGCTCGTCCGTCGCCTCGGGCGAGATGCCCGAGGTGCGCTTGCTCGTGATCTTGAGCCAGCGCTCGTCGTCGAACTTGACCACCTCGTCGCCCTTCAGCAGCTCCATCGGGACCGTGATCTCGCGCATCCTTCGCCGGTCCCAGTCCTCCTCGTGCTCGCGGTCGCCGAAGGTCTTGCCCTGGCGAAGGATGTGGATGCCCTTCAGGGCGAGCTCGAGCTGCTTCTTCGCGGCCACGTTCGTCGGGTCGTCCTTGAGGACCTGACGGGCGAGGTCGGCGGCCTTGTCGTACTGCTGCGTGATCAGGAGGTCGTTCGTCTGGGTGATGAGGATCTCGATGCGCCGCTGCTCGTCCTTGAGCCGGCGCAGCTCCTCCGTCTGGGCCTGTCCCTGGGCGATCTTCGAGCGCGTCTCGCGGTCCTGGATGTCCTGGATCCGCTTCTGCCGCTTGGCGTCGTTGATCATCTTCTCGGCGCGGTCGCGGTAGGGCGGCGTGCCGACGTCGACCTGGCCGGGGTACCACTCGATGATCTCGCGGGCGCGCTCGAGGTTGCGGATCGCGAGGTCGAAGTCCTTCGCGTTGAAGGCCCGCTCGCCGTCCTCGAAGAACTTGATCATCTCCTGGCGATGGAGCTCGAGCTTCACCTGCGCCTGCTCGCGGTACCGGTCGAGGATGCCCTTGAGCTCGTCCGAGCGGATGCCGAGGATCAGGCCCGCCCGCTCGGCGATGTCCTGCGCGAGCGGGTTCGAGGGGTCGAGGTCGAGCGCCTTCCGGGCCCGCTCGTAGGCGTCCCGGTACTCCATCTCGTCGAACGCCTTCTTCGCCGTCTCGGCGTAGTGCTGGGCGGTCTGGCGCTGCTCGTTGAAGCGGAGATCGGCGCCCGGGCCGAACGGGCCGAGGGCGTCGGGGGCCGCACCGCCGCGCGGCGCCGGAGCAGCGGGGGCGGGAGCGGGGGCGGGCGCCGGGCGCGCGGGAGCCGGGGCGGGAGCCGGAGCGGGAGCGGGAGCGGGAGCGCCGCCGGGCGCCGGCGCCGGCGCGGGGCCGCCCCCGGCGGGCGCGTCGCCCTTGTCCGCCGTGCGGGCGGACTCGTCGCCGGCGCCGGCGTCGCGCTCCGGCGAGCCGCCGCAGCCGGGGGCGACGGCGACGGCCACGAGCAGGAGCGCCGCCACGGACGCCGAGGCGAGCCGCGCCGCGATCGGTCGCCGCGCGAAGCTCTCCTCGTCGCGCCCCGCCCACCACAGGTCCGCCATCGTCAGGGCTCCTCCCTCGGTACCGGCGCCGCCGAAAGCCGTATTCCCAGGCATCGGCGACCGATGCAGACTCCTGGATCGCGCGAATTATAGGGAGGCTGTGTCATCCATCTGTCACGATCGCGTCACGTTTTGGCGTCCGGAGGGGCCGCCGCACGAGACGGCGCGCGGGCCGCGAGACGGGCCGGAAAAAAAACGAAGACCGCGCGAGCGTCTCGCCCGCGCGGCCTCTCGTCGACGACCCGGGTCCTTCCTACTCGGGGGGCTGCGATCCGCCGCCCGCCGGGGGCTCTCCGCCGCCCGCGCCGGCCGGCGTCTCGCCACGCGAGTCGCCGCCGGGAGGCGGCTCCGGCGGCTTCTCGCCGCCGCCGTCGTGGTGGTGGGCATCGCCGGACACGGGCTGGAACTTCACGTCGTCCTTCGTGAACCCGGCCCGCACGGCGGCGCCGATCACCGGGCGCAGGTTCTCCTTCGGCATGCTCGTCGGCCACGAGAGCACGACCTCGGCCGGACGGCCGGCGGAGACGCGCTGCGTGCGCTGATCCTCGAGGTAGGTCCTGAGGTCGTCCGGCGGGGCCTCCGCCTTCGGGTCGACCTGGAACGACTGGTCGCCGGCCTGGACGACCGTCTTCTGCGCTGCATCATCCCAGCTCACCTTGAGCTCGATCGGGCCCTCGGCGACGGGCGGCGGCGGGGGCGGCGGCGGGGGCGGGTTCTCGCCCTTGCCGTTGCATCCGCCCGCGGTCGCCAGGGCCGCAAACAGCACGGCGCCGACCCACCAGGTCCGTTGCTTCATGTCGCTCTGATCTCCTCTTCGACGTGCGTTCGCTCGAGCCGTCCGGCCCGGGCCGACGGCCAGGCACGGCGCGGTCGCGGGACCCCCTCGGCCCGCGAAGCGAGCTATCCTACCAAACCGGTCTGACACGTCAAAGGGCCCGAAATTTTTTGGGCCGCTCGAACGAGCGCCGGACACCCGAGATCGGAGATGGACCTCGTCTCCCGGCCCTCGAGTCCGGCGTCCTCCCCCACCGCATCCGATACAGGGAGGAAGCCCGCGGGGCCACGGCGCGGCGGCGCCCAACGTTTGCGCCCCCGTTGCGGTATAGCTTCTCGGACCACTCGTGCGGAGGGACCTCATGACCGGACTCCGGTTCGCCGCGGCCGCGCTCGCCGCCTGTCTCGCTCTCGCGCCCGCGGCCGGCCCGGCCGAGGCGACCGAGGAAGGCGCCGCCCTCGTCGACGAGGTCGCGCGCATCGTCGAGCGGCACTTCTACGACCGGGGGCTCGCGGGCGTCGACTGGAAGGCGGCGAGCGAGCGCCACCGGACCGCCGCGCGCGAGGCGGCCGACCGGCGCGGCGACCTCGAGGCGGCGAACGCGCTCCTCTCCGAGCTCCGCGTCTCGCACACGTTCCTGATCCCGGCCGAGGTCTACGAGCGGACGTACGACTCCGAGATGCGCGGCCGGGCGACCTCGCAGTTCGGCTTCATGCTCGAGCGCCGCGGGACGCGCTTCTTCGTCTCCGACCTGCTCGCCGGCGGCGCCGCCGACCGGGCCGGCCTGCGCCGCGGCGACGAGGTCGTCTCGCTCGACGGCGCCGGGCCGGCCGCGGCCCCGCGCCTCGTCGCCTTTCACGACCGCGGCACGGGCGCCGCCGCGCGCTACGAGCTCGACCCCTCGGACGGGAAGCCGATCGCGGTCGAGCTGCGGCGCGCGGAGGGGCAGGCGACGGCGACCGTCGAGGTCGCCGCTGGCGAGACGAACCGCGTGCTCGCGAGCGCCGCCAGCATCCGGACGATCCGGCGCGACGGCCTCCGCTTCGGCTACGCCCGCCTCTACCACGTCCTCCACCGCGACTGCTACCGGGCGCTCGAGCAGGCCCTGATGGGGCCGCTCGCCTCCGCCGACGGCCTGATCCTCGACCTCCGCGGCTGGGGCGGCTACTGGGACCCGGTCGGGCGGTCCGTCGTCCGTCTCGTCTCCGGCGTCGGCTCGCCCTGGCGCGGGCGCGTCGTCGCGATCGTCGACGAGAACACCCGGAGCGCGAAGGAGGTCATGGCCTACCACCTGCGCAAGCGCGGGATCCCGCTCGTCGGGCGGCGCACCGCCGGGGCGGTCCTCGGCGCCGGCTTCTACCCGACGACGGTGGCGAGCGCGGTCGTCGTCCTCGCGGTCCGCGACGTCCGCTCGCTCACGGACGGCGTCAACCTCGAGGGCGCGGGCGTCGAGCCGGACGTCCCCGTCGACGACGCGCTCCCGTACGCGGGCGGGGAGGACGAGCTCGTCGAGGCGGCGTGCCGCGACCTCGAGGCGCGCCTCGCGGGCGCGCGGCTGCGGTAGCGCTCACCCGGTCCGGTAGAGCACGGGCGGCGGCAGCGTCCACCTGAGGATCGAGCAGCCCCTCCCGTAGTCCGCCTCGGCCGAGGCGACCGCCGCCTCGACCGTCGCGAACGCCTCGAACCCGAGGCGGCGCGCGACCTCCGGGTCCTCGCAACCCGCGAAGATCAGGCGCCCGAAGTGGCGGCGCGCGGCCAGGGTCGAGTTCCACATGAAGAACGGGTGCGTCCCGTGGAAGCCGAAGCCGTGCCGGTACGCGTGCACGTACTCGGGCCGCCGCCAGAAGTCCTCGACGAAGAGGTCCCACGCCTCGACCGGGTCGCGCGTGGCCGGGATCACCCGGTCGAAGAACTCGCGGTAGCTCGGGTGCCGGAGGTCGTCGAACCGCGCCCGGAGCGGGCTCGCGAGGATCAGGGCCCCGCCCTCGCGCACGGGCGGGCGGCCCTGGTGGAGCCCGTACGCGTACGTGAGGCCGAAGTAGACGGCCAGGATCGGGTTCTGGATCGAGCCGGTCGAGTAGGGGTCCCGGTCGGGCAGCCCGATGACGGCGATGTCCACGGGGCGTTCGAGCGGCACGACGAGCTGGCGCTCGACGACCTCGAGCGTGCGCGGGTGCGCGCCCGGGATCGAGCCGGCGTGGACGGCCGCGAGCCGCGCCGGCATCTCGTTCGTGTACGCCGCCTCGACCGTGAAGACGGGCGGCCGGCCGCGCGTCTCGAGAGCCTCCGCGAGGACCGCCCCCATCTCGGCGAGCAGCTTCTGGAAGGCGGACCGGCGCGGGTCCATGATGCTGTGCCCCGTCGCGAACGGCCACGGCCGGTGGTGGTGCCGGATCGAGCGGAAGTCCGAGAGCCCGACGACGACCGACTTCCAGCCGCCGTTCATGGGCGCCGGCGTGATGTTCAGGTAGACGAGGAGGTCGCTCTCGACGACGAGGCGGTTCACGACGACCTCCATGCCCCGCTCCGTCTCGCCCAGGTGGACGAGCGCGTCCGGGTCCTCGGCGTCGTGGCAGAAGAGCCGCTGGGGCGGCCAGACGAGCGGGATCGCCGGCCCGAGGAAGGCGGCCATCTCGCCGCGCGTCCACCGGCGGTGGAGGGCGTTGGCGCACACGAGGCGCACGTCGCGCGGCCCGACGCCGCGCGCCTCGAGCGTCTCGAGGACGATCGGCAGCGCCCGGGCGCGGAAGTCCGGCTCCTCGACCGGGAAGGCCGGGATGCAGCCGTCGTCGAAGGCGACGGTCACGCGCATGCCCGGCCGGACGAGGTCGGCGAGCGGCGCGTGCCCGACCGGCTCGTCGAGCGCGCGCCGGATCGCGGCATCGGGATCGGCCAGCGCCGGCAGCGGCGCCGGGGGCGCGATCTCGATCGCGCGCTCGGGGAGGTCGACCTCGAGCGTCCGGTCGCCGAAGGGGATCGTCCGCCGCACGACCGGGCCCGCGCCGGCTAGGGCTTCGTGGTCCGGAGCGCCGCCTTGACCGCCTTCAGGTCGAGGGCGCTCGTCTTCACCGTGTCCTCGTGGGTGATCGTCTCGAGCATCGTCTCGGCCTTCCGGAGCGCGTCGATCAGGGCATCGGGCGTCTGGTACCGGCTCGCCGGGTCCTTCTCCATGAGCCGCTCCACGATCGCTGCGAGCGGCTCCGGCACGTCGGGGGCGACCTCGTGGAGCGGCCGCGCCTTCCGGCCCTGGTGGGCGAGCAGCTTCTCGATCGGCGTCGGCTCGTCGAACGGCAGCCGCCCGGCGAGGAGCCGGTAGAGCGTGCAGCCGAGCCCGTAGAGGTCGGCGCGGATGTCGGCGCTGCGCGGGTCGCGGGCTTGCTCGGGGGCGATGTAGTCGAGCGTCCCGAGGACGAAGCCCGTGCGCGTGAGCGCCGTCATCTCGCTGCCGACCGCCTCGCTGACGCGCGCGAGACCGAAGTCCGTGAGCTTCGACGAGCCGGTGTGCCGGTCGAGGAGGATGTTCTCCGGCTTGATGTCGCGGTGGATGATCCCGCGCCGGTGGGCGTAGTCGAGGGCGGAGGCGACCTCGAACGCGATCCGCAGGACCTCGGCCGGCGAGAGCTGGCGCTCGGCGGCCAGCTCGGCGGCGCTCTTCCCGTCGACGAACTCCATGACGAGGCACGGGGCGTCGCGGGCCTCGAAGACGTCGAGCGTCTTCACGATGTGCGGGTGGGCGAGCGAGGCCGTCACCTCCATCTCGTGGCGGAAGCGCTTGACCATCTCGGCCGTCCCGGCGCGCTCGGGGAGGAGGCGCTTGAGCGCCGCCACGAAGCCCTGCTCGCGGTGCCGGACCCGGAAGACCTCGGCCATGCCGCCCTCGCCCCGCGGCTCGAGGATCAGGTAATGCCCGACCTCGAGGTCGCCGACGCGCCCGAGGGTGATCCGCTCCGCCTGGTACGGCGTGAGCCGGTCGGCGGCCCGCAGCGCGTCGACCAGGTCGGTGCGGCTGTAGTGGCCCTTGTCCATGGCCGACTGGAGGCAGCCGGCGACCTGCTCCATCGGCGCGATCCCGACGGCCGTGATCTCGCGCCCGAGGCGGAGCAGGTCCTCGATCGACTCCGTCTGCGCGTGCCAGCGGTGCGCCTCCTGCCGGCTGAACCCGAACAGGTAGGCGCCGCCCGCCGAGATGACGGCCATCTGGAAGATCGACGACACGATGTAGCCGAAGGGCAGCCCGTACGGGACGTCCCGGCTCACGGCCACGAGGAGCGTCACGAGCAGGACGCAGGCGACGCCGAACACCCAGTGGTGCGTGTGCTTCCCCGGGAGGAAGATCGCGAGCCCGACGAGCGACGGCAGGAAGCCGCAGAGGACCGTGGGCGGGAAGACGTACGCGAACCAGAGGACGGGCCCCATGACGGCGACGTAGAAGGCGAGGTCGATCCAGAACACGTGCTGCGGCCGGCGGACCCCGAAGTACGTGAAGTAGAGGAGGACGAAGACGATCCCGATCGAGGCGGCCCGCACCGCGAGGCCGTGCCAGGGGTAGGGGAAGTACCAGAAGTCCATGGCGGCGGGCAGCGCGTGGCACGGCGCGTAGAGCAGGGCGCCGATGAACACGGCGATGCGCAGCTCGAGGAGCAGGCGGTAGTCGACCCGGCTCATTCCGGCCATGTCGGCCGGCGCGAGGTCGGGAAGCAGTTTCATGCGGCCGCCCCGTGCGCGCGGGCGAGCGCGACCCCCCGCGGGGCGCCCGCGACAGGTAAGGGTATCATCACGGCGACCCGCGCGCCAAGGCCGTTCGGGGCCCCCTCTTGCGGAGGCTCGCGCCAGCGGGTACCTTGCGCGGCCCGGCCGCCCGCGGGGCCGGGGGGCCGGGCCGGCGGCCCATCGCTCGACAAGGCCTTGTGTCGCTTGAGGTTCGGCCGGCCGAGGGGCCGGGGAGAGGAAGGGGAGGCACCGCATGGGCAAGCTCGACGGGCGCGTCGCGATCATCACCGGGGCGAGCCGCGGGATCGGCAAGTGCTGCGCCCTGGCGCTCGCGCGCGAGGGCTGCGACGTCGTCGTCGCCGCCAAGACCGAGGTCTCCGACGACAAGCACCCGGGGACGATCTACGACGCGGCGGCCGAGGTCGAGGCCCTCGGGCGGCGCGCGCTCGCCGTGCGCTGCGACGTCCGCGAGGAGGCCGAGATCGAGGCCATGGTCGCGCGGACGCTCGAGTCGTTCGGGCGCGTGGACATCCTCGTCAACAACGCGGGCGCGCTCTGGTGGCGCCCCGTGATCGACACGCCGGCGAAGCGCTTCGACCTCGTCACCGAGGTCAACGTCCGGGCGGCCTTCCTCGCGTCCCGAGCCTGCCTGCCGAGCATGATCGAGAGGCGCTACGGGCACATCGTGAACATGTCGCCGCCGATCGACCTCCGGGCGCTCCCGAACCACGTGGCCTACGCGGTCGGCAAGTTCGGCATGACGATGCTGACGATGGGTCTCGCCGAGGAGGTCCGCGAGCACAACATCGCGACCCACGCCCTCTGGCCCGTCACCGTGATCGAGAGCCAGGCGACGATCCACTTCGGCCTCGGCGACCGCTCGCTCTGGCGCAAGGCCGACATCCTCGCCGACGCGCTCGTCGCCCTCGTCTCGAAGGAGCCGTCGTTCCGCACGGGACAGGCGCTGAAGGACGAGGAGGTGCTGCGCGCCGACGGCGTCACCGACTTCGAGAAGTACGCCTGCGTCCCGGGGAGCGAGCCGCTCCGGCTCGACTGGGGGATGGCCTCCGGGATAGGATAGGCGGGGCATGAGCGCCTCCGCAGCGCCCGCTCTGGCGGACCCGAGGCCGCGCCGGGAGCGGGCGGCGGCCGCCTCCGGGCCTCCGCGGGAAGCGGAGCGTCCGGTGACGGTCGCCATCTCGGGCGGCGGGACCGGCGGTCACATCTTCTCGGCGCTCGCGATCGCCGACGCCCTTCGCGAGGCGCTCCCCTCGGTCGACATCCTGTTCGTCGGCGCCGCCGGCGGGCCCGAGGTCGACGCCGTGCGGGCCGCGGGCTACCGCCTGGAGACCGTCCCGATCGCCGGCATCGCCCGCGGGCTCGCGCCGCGCGCCCTCCTCTCGAACCTCCTCCTGCCGGCGCGGCTCGTCGCGAGCGCGCTCGAGGCGCGCCGCATCGTGGACGAGCGCCGGCCCGACCTCGCGATCGGCGTCGGCGGCTACGCCAGCGCGCCGCTCGTCGCCGAGGCGCAGCGCCGGCGGATCCCCACCCTCGTCCACGAGCAGAACGCGGTCCCGGGGATCGCGAACCGGATCCTCGCGCGGCGGGCGAGCGTCGTCTGCCTCGGGATGGAGGAGGCGCGGCGGTGCTTCGACCGCCGCCGCGCCGTCGTCACCGGCAACCCGATCCGCCGCGACCTGCGCTCGCCGCCCGGTCCGGCGCGCGTGGCGCGGCTCGGCCTCTCCCCGGGCGTGAGGACGCTGCTCGTGCTCGGGGGAAGCCTCGGGTCGGCGACCCTCAACCGCTTCGTGCTCGAGAACCAGCGGGCGCTGGCCGCGCGCGCCCAGGTGCTCTGGTCGTGCGGGCGGGAGGCCCATCCCGAGTGCGCGCGCCGCCTCGGGGAGGACGCCCGGGCCCGCATCCGGCTCGTGCCGTTCCAGGACGACATGGCCGCCGCCTACTCGGCCGCCGACCTCGTCATCTCGGGCGCCGGCGCGCTCTCGATCGCCGAGCTCGCCCACCTCGGCAAGCCCGCGATCGTCGTCCCCTCGCCCGACGTCGCCGAGGACCACCAGGCGCGGAACGCCGCCGCCCTCGCCCGGCGCGGCGCGGCCGTCCGCATCCGGAGCGACCGCGCCCGCGAGCGGCTCCTCGGCGCCGCCCTCGACCTGATCGACGACGAGCGCCGGCGGCGCGAGCTGGCCGACCGCCTGCGCTCGCTCTCGCGCCATGACGCGAACGAGCGCATCGTCCGCGAGGCCCTGCGCTTCGTGCCCGCGGCCCGACGCCCCTCCCGGCCGCCGCCGTGATCGCGACCCTCGCCGTCCTCGTCGCCGCCTCGGCCGCCGCCACGGTCGCGCTCGTGCCGCTCGCCCGCCGCCTGGCCCTGGCCGCCGGCGCGGTCGACCGGCCCGACGAGCGGCGCGTCCACGACCGGCCGATGCCGCGGCTCGGCGGGCTCGCGATCTTCGCCGCCGCCGCGACCGTGCTCGGCGTCGCCGCCGCGCTCGGCGTGGCGGGCGGCGACGCGGACGGGCGGCCGCTCGCGCCCGGAGGCCTCGTCCTCGCGGCCGCCGCCGCCCTGGTCTTCGCCGTCGGCCTCGCCGACGACCTGCGCCCGCTCCGCGCGGCGACGAAGCTCCTCGTCGAGGTCGCGGCCGCCGCCGCCCTCGTCCACTTCGGCGAGTGCCGGATCACCGGCCTGTCGGCCCCCGGGGGGGCGCTCGAGCTCGGGGCCCTCGGCGGACCGTTCACGGTGCTCTGGATCGTGGGCGTGACGAACGCCGTCAACCTCATCGACGGGATCGACGGCCTCGCCGCCGGCTTCGGCGCCCTCACGCTGGCCGCGATCCTCCTCATCGCGACCTGGAACGAGCCGGCCGCGACCGTCCCGGCCGCCGTCCTCCTCGGGTGCTGCCTCGGCTTCCTCGTCTTCAACTTCCACCCCGCGTCGATCTTCCTCGGCGACGGCGGCAGCCTCTTCCTCGGGTTCTCGATCGGCGCGCTCTCGACCTACGCGCGGGCGAAGGGGACGACCGGCGCCGCGACCGCGGCCATCCTCCTCCTCGTCGGGCTCCCGCTCGGCGACGCGCTCTTCGCCGTCCTCCGCCGCTACCGGAGCGGCCTCGACCCGACGAGCCTGCGCTCGCACCTGTCCGGTCTCGGGCGGCTGGCGAAGCCCGACCGGGGCCACATCCACCACCGGCTGCTGCGCGCCGGGCTCGGCCAGCGGGCGGCGGCCTTCGTCCTCTACGCGATCCAGGCGGCGGCGTGCGTCGGCGCGATCTACCTGCTCCTCACGAGGCGATGACCGCGCTCGAGGAGCCGGGCGCCCGGGGGCCGCGGCCGGTCGCCGCCCGCGCCGGCCCCGGGCGCGCCCGGCGGCGGACGTCCCGGGTCGCCGTCGTCGCGCTCGGGGACCTCGGCCGCAGCCCCCGCATGCTCTACCACGCCCTCGCCCTGGCGGCGGAGGAGGCGGACGTCGACCTCGTCGGCTACGCCGGCAGCGCCCTCCCGCGGGAGGTGGAGAAAGGCGCCCGCATCCGCGTCCACCGGCTCGCGCCGCCGCTCCTCGAGCGGCCGCACCGCCTGCCGCGGCCGCTCCGGCTCGTCCACGCCGCGCTCCGGGCGGCCGGGCTCGCCGTCCGCCTCCTCCTGACGCTCCTCCTCGCGACGCGGCGGCCGGACGTCATCCTCGTCCAGACCCCGCCGGCGATCCCGACGCTCCCCGTCGCGCTCGTCGCCGCCCGGGCGCGCGGCGCGCGGCTCGTCGTCGACTGGCACAACTTCGGCCACGCCGTGCTGGCCCTCTCGCTCGGGCCCGCCCACCCGGCGGTCGCCCTCGCCCGGGCCCTCGAGCGCGCGGCCGGCCGCCGCGCCGACGCCCACCTGTGCGTGTCGGAGGCCATGCGGGCCGAGCTCGACCGCGCCTTTCGCATCCCTTCGGCGACCGTGCTCCGCGACCGGCCGGCCCGACGGTTCGCGCCCACGCCCCCGGCCCTGCGGCCGGACCTCCTCCGTCGCCTCGGGGCCGATCTCGCGCCGCGGGAGCGGGGGCCGGCGGGTCCGGGCCGGCATCCCGCGCCCCGGGCCGTCCTCGTCACCGCCACGAGCTTCACGGCCGACGAGGACCTCGGGCTGCTCCTCGAGGCGGCCTCGCGCTTCGAGGCGATGGTGCGCGCCGACGACGGCCGGACCGGAGGGCCGCGGCGCCTCCCGGACGCCCTCGTCCTGGTGACGGGCCGGGGCCCGCGGCGCGCGGACTTCGAGGCGGAGCTCGAGCGGCGGGCGGCGGCGGGCGGCGGCGGCCCCGCCCGCGTCCGCGTGCGCACCCTCTGGCTCGAGCCGGACGACTACCCCCGGCTCCTCGGGTCGGCCGACCTCGGCCTCTGCCTGCACCGCTCGGCGTCGGGCTTCGACCTTCCCATGAAGGTCGCGGACATGTTCGGGGCCGGGCTTCCCGTCCTGGCCCTCGGGTACGGCCCGGTCCAGGACGAGCAGGTGCGCGACGGCGAGAACGGCCGGGTCTTCCGCACGGCCGGCGAGCTGGCGGACCAGCTCGGCGAGCTCCTCTCCGGCTTTCCCGACGACGCCCCCCACCTCGAACGGCTGCGCCGCGGCGTCGCCCGGCTCGCGGGCGCGGGCCTTCGCTGGGAGGACGGCTGGAGGGAGGAGGCGCGCCCGGTGCTGCTCCCGCCGAGAGCGCCGTGAGCGCCGCGCCCGCCCTGGCGCCCGCCGCCGGCCGGGCCCTGCGGATCGCCTTCATCCACCCGGACCTCGGGCTCGGCGGGGCCGAGCGCTACGCCGTCGACGTGAGCCTCGCCCTCGCCGCCCGCGGCCACCGCGTGAGCGTGCTCACGACCCGTCACGACCCCGAGCGCTGCTTCCCGGAGACGCTCGGCGGCGCGTTCCAGGTCCGCGTCCTCGGCGACGTCCTCCCCGCCCACCTGGGCCATCGCCTCCGCGCGCCGTGCACGATCGCCCGCCTCACGCACCTCGCCTGCCACTCGGCGTTGCGCGCGGGGCGCTTCGACGTCATCCTGTGCGACCTCGTCGCCCACGTCATCCCGCTCGTGCGCCGCCTCGGCCGGGCCCCGATCGTCTACTTCTGCCACTTCCCGGACCGCCTGCTCGCGCCGCGGCGGGGCTGGCTCTACCGGCTCTACCGGGCCCCGATCGACCGGCTCGAGGCGGTCGGCATCGCGCGGGCCGCCCGCGTGCTCGTGACCAGCCGGTTCTCGGCGGCGACGGTCCGCGGCGCGTTCCCCCACCTGCGCCCGGGCGCGATCGACATCCTGATGCCCGCGGTCGACGTCGCCCCTTACGACCGGGCGCGGGCCGCGCAGACCGCGCCGGCCGGGGAGACGGGCGGCGCGCCCGCCGGCGGGGGCTTGGTCACGACCCTCCTCTCGCTCAGCCGCTTCGAGCGGAAGAAGAACCTCGGCCTCGCGATCGAGGCGCTGGCGAGGCTCCGCGAGGGGCTCCCCGGGGAGGCCTTCGCCCGCCTCAGGCTCGTGATCGCGGGCGGTCACGACGCCGCGCGGCGCGAGTGCGAGGAGACGGCGCGGGACCTCCAGGCCCTCGCCCGGCGGCTCTCGGTCGCGGACCGGGTCGTCTTCCGGCGGAACCTGTCCGAGACCGAGCGCCTGGACCTCCTGCTCTCGAGCGCGGCCGTCGTCTACACGCCCGAGGGCGAGCACTTCGGGCTCGTCCCGCTCGAGGCGATGGCGGCGGCGCGCCCCGTCGTGGCCGTGCGGAGCGGCGGCCCGCTCGAGACGATCCTTCACGGCGAGACGGGCTACCTCTGCGAGCCCACGCCCGACGCGTTCGCCCGGGCCCTGACCCGGATCGTGACCGACCCAGCGGCGGCGCGGCGCATGGGCGAGGCCGGGCGCGCCCACGTCCGCGCGAGCTTCTCGCCCGAGGGCTTCGGGAGCGCGCTCGACCGGATCGTCCGCGAGGTCGCGGGCGCCCGCGCCCGCGCGGGATAGGAGAGGCGCATGCTCGGCCACGTGCGAGGTTGCGCGGCCCTCCTGACCCCGCGGCAGCGCCGCCGGTGGGCGGCCCTCGTCCCGCTCGCGTTCGCGACCGGCGCGCTCGAGACGCTCGGCACGGCGGCGGTCTTCGTCCTCATCAAGGTCGCCGGCGATCCCTCCTCCGTCTCGCGGCTCGGGCCGCTCGCCCGCCTTGGCGATGTCCTGCCGGCGGGCGACGGCCGGGCCGTGGTCGTCGGCGTCGCCGCCCTCGTGTGCGCCTTCTTCCTCGTCCGGAGCGCGCTCCTCGTCGTCGCCTCCTACCTCCAGTCGGCGGCCGCCGAGGAGACGATCGCCGAGCTGTCGCAGCGGCTGCTGCGCGCGTACCTCGTCGCCCCGCACGCGCTGACGTCGAGGCGGCGCACGGCCGACCTCATCCACGACGTCGGGACGGCCACGGGCGAGGCCGTCCGGCTCGGGATGGCCTCGGTCGTCCACGTCGCCTCGGAGGTCCTCGTGATCGCGGGGCTGGCCGCGGTCCTCCTCGCCGCCGCGCCGCTCGCGACGGTGGTCACGGCCGCCTTCCTCGCCGCGCTCATGGCCGCCACGCTCGGGGCGACGAGGCGGCGCGTCGCCCGCTGGGGGAAGCGGCGCGAGGAGCTCGGCCGGGAGGTGCTCGGGAGCATCCAGCAGAGCCTCGGCGGGCTCAAGGAGATCCGCGTCCTCGGGCGCGAGGGGTTCTTCCTCGACGCGTTCGCGCGCGGCGTCGTCGCCCTGGCGAGCGTCCGGGGTCGGCACGCGGCGCTCTCGGACCTGCCGCGCCACGCGATCGAGGCGCTGTTCATGAGCGGCGTGCTCCTCGTCGTCGCCCTCGTCACGCGGCGCGAGGGCGGCGGCGCCGACGTCGTCCCCATCCTCGGCCTGTACGCCTACGCGGGGTTCCGGCTGATCCCGTCGGCCAACCGGATCATCATGCACGCGAACAACGTCCGGTACGCCGGCGCCGCCGTCGACCGCATCGGCCGGGACCTCGCCGCGCTCGAGGGGGCCGCCGGCGCCCCGACGGCCGTCCGCGAGATCGCCTTCACGCGCGAGGTCCTCCTCGACCGCGTCTCGTACGCGTACGAGGGCGCGGACCACCCGGCCCTGCGGGACGCGACGCTCCGGATCCGCCGCGGCGAGTCCGTCGGGATCGTCGGCGCGACGGGCTCGGGCAAGAGCACGCTCGTGGACCTGATCCTCGGGCTGATCGCGCCCTCGAGCGGCCGCATCGCGATCGACGGCGTGGACCTCCGCGACGACGCCGTCGCCTCCTGGCAGCGGAGGATCGGCTACGTGCCGCAGGCGCCGTTCATCATGGCCGACACGATCCGCCGGAACATCGCGCTCGGCCTCGAGGACGCGGCGATCGACGAGGAGCGGCTCCTCGCGGCCGTGCGGCTCGCCCGGCTCGAGGACGTCGTCGCCGCGCTGCCCGCGGGCCTCGACACGTTCGCGGGCGAGCAGGGCGCGCGCCTGTCGGGCGGCGAGCGCCAGCGGGTCGCGATCGCGCGCGCCCTCTACCGCGACCCGGCCGTGCTCGTCTTCGACGAGGCGACCTCCGCCCTGGACAACCAGACGGAGCTCGAGGTCACGGGCGCGATCGAGGCGCTGAAGGGCGAGAAGACGCTCCTCGTCGTCGCCCACCGCCTGACGACCGTGCGCCGGTGCGACCGGCTCGTGTTCCTGCGCGACGGGCGGATCGAGGGCTCGGGCTCCTTCGACGAGCTGCTCCGGTCGTGCCCCGAGTTCCGGGCGATGGCCACGGCGGCCCCGCCGCCCGCGGTCACGTCCGGTCCGGCGACGGGACCGGCCTGAGGTCGGGGGCGGGGCGCGTGCGCCGGCGCCGCCTGAGGTCGGCCGTGAAGCGGAGGAACCGCCGCCCGAGGGCGCTCCGGTTGAGGACGCGCGCCCCGAGCGCGAACCAGGCGATCCGGGCGACCGTGAAGGTCGGGCTCGGGCCCGCGCGGACGGCGCGGACGAAGGCGCGCGCGGCGCGGCGGTACTCGCCGGCGCGGAACCAGCGGAGCGCGGCCTCGGTGTGGACGTTGGCGTAGCACGCACCCTTCCGCGCCAGGGCCTCGGGCGGCAGGTCGGGGAGGGAGAACGCCTTGTCGAGGACCCAGGTGCGACCGTCGAGCTCCTTCGCGAAGAGCGGCGACCCCGGCCCCGACACGTTGCCGCCGTGCAGCCGGAACCGCGCGAGCACCCGGTCGACGAAGGCGAACGGGAAGTGGCGGGACATGCGCATCCACATGTCCCAGTCGGCGCCCGTCGTGAACGACTCGTCCCACCATCCGGCCCGCTCGTAGCAGGCGCGGCGCGCGACGACCGTGATGCTGGACGTGAAGTCGCCGTAGAGCATGCTCTCGAAGCTCCGCCCCGGGAACCGCTCGGGGTAGCCGCGGAACTCGGGGAGCGGGTTGCCGCCCTCGTCCATGCCCTGCGAGCGCGCGTAGACGGCGCCCACGTCCGGCCGCGCGTCGAGCACCTGCGTCTCGACCTCGAGCATCTCCTCGAGCCAGACGTCGTCCGAGTCGAGGTGGGCGATGTAGCCGGCGCGCGCCGCCCGTACGCCCGTGTTCAGGGCCGAGCACATCCCGCGGTGCTCCTGCCGGATGTAGCGGACCCGCGGGTCGCCGACCCCGAGCACGAGGTCGGGCGTGCCGTCGGTCGAGCCGTCGTCGACGACGATCAGCTCGAGGTCGCGGGAGGTCTGGTCGAGCGCGCTGCGAATGGCGGCACCGAGGTAGCGCTCGCGCTCGAACGTCGTCAGGACGACCGAGACCCTCGGCTCGCTCACCGGGGCGGGTCCCCGTCGGGCGTCGCCGCGCCCTCGACCGCCACGACGGCGCCCGTCCGGACCTGCGCCTCCGACGCCTCCGCCCGCCCGAGCCGCCGGGACGGAGCGCCCGGGGCCGCGGACTCGAGGACCTCGTACGGAGCGAGGCCCTCGACGGTCGCCGCCGGCCCGGCCGGTCCGGTCGGATAGGCGACGACGATCTCGAACCGGCCCGAGTCGTCGGCGCTCGCCTGGCGCGTGTAGACGAGGAAGGCGCCGTCGAGCCTCGAGCGGAGGTCGAGCCGGGCCGTGACCGTGGCGCCCGGCCGCGCGGACCCGACCAGGCGGGCGCCCTCGACCCGCTCGAAGATCTTGACGGTCGGCGCGATCGTCCCGCGGTAGATCACCCGGTCGCCGGCGACGACGACCTGCTTGCGGACCATGTCCTCGCGGACCGCCAGCTCGCGCGGCGTGTCGATCGGGAAGGACCGGCGCGCGAACTCGAGGCGCTCGCCGCCGCTCCCGGGCGCGGGCCAGCCGACGAAGGTCAGGAAGCTCCGCTGGCGGCTGCGGTAGACGAGCCGGTAGCGCCCGAGCCCGCTCCCGTCGCCGAAGTAAAGCCGGGCGACGAGGGTGCGCCAGTAGCGTTCGCCGAAGGCGAGGAGGCGATGCGGCCGGCCGGCGACGTGGGCGACGCCCGCGGGCTCGAGGTAGGCGTCGGGGCTCCCGCCGGCTATGCGCACGAGGCCCCCGAAGAGGTCGTTCGCCGTCCGCGCGTCCACGATGCAGTATGCGACGCGCTCCCCGGGCTCGCAGCCGGCGTCGAGGTGCCGGAGCGACTCGTCCTCGTCCTCGAGGAGGAGCCAGGCCGTCGCGCGGGCGTCGGGGCCGCCGCTCACGACGGGCGGGCGCTTGCCGACGGCGGCGACGAAGTGGCCGAGGTCCCAGGCGGCCATGACCCCGTAGGCGCCCGGCGGATAGCGGAAGTCGCCCTCCCGGTGGTCGACGCGCGCGTCCGCCGGCAGGGTGGGCGCGGGCGTCCTCGCCTCGAGCCAGCGCAGGGCGCCGGCCATGGCCTCGTCCAGGAGCGAGAGCCGCGAGATCTCGTCGCGCGGGGGCCAGGGCGAGAGGGTGAGCCCGAGCGGCCAGATCGGGAGGACGGTCCCGGCGAGGAGGGCGAGGGCGGCGAGCCAGCGGAGGCGGCCGCCCCTGGCCGGGAGCACGTCCCGCGCAAGGGCGATGGCGGCGACCGCCATGACGGCGACGAGCGGCGGGACCATGTAGCCGTAGTCGTGCGTCCGGAACCAGAGCGCGGTGAAGAGGCCGCCGAACGCGACCGGGAGAAGGGCGAGGCGGCGATCGCGCCCGGCGACGGCGGCGCCGAGCGCCAGCGGTCCCGCGAGGAGGGCGAGGGCGCCGGGGAGCGCGGTCGAGCGCCAGAAGACCGTCCAGGTCGCCCCGCCGTGCTCGACGACCGTCGTCGCCTTCGGGTCGAGGAGGCGGTGGGCGACGGCGGCCGCTCCGGGGCTCGCGCGCACGGCGGCGAGCGCGACGACGGCGACGAGCGCGAGGCCGGCGAGGGCGACGGCGACCGGGCGGCCCGTGCGGCGTGCGGCCCCGGCGAGGACGAGGAGGCCGGCCGGGAAGACGAGCGCGAGCGCGGCGCTCGCCGCCAGCACCCCGGCGAACGACCTGACGTCGGGGATCAGCTCCGGCCGGAGCGCGGCCGCGGGGCCGAGGAGGACGAGGAGGCCGAGCCCGTAGCGGGCGGCGCCGCGGGCGAGCGGGCGGACGTCGTCGCCGCGCGCGACGGTCGCGGTCGCGAGCAGGAAGAGCGCGGCCCCGAGGAGGATCAGGTGGATCGCCGCGCCCGGCCACGTGAGGACCAGGGCGGCGAGCGGGAGGGCGTCGAGGGCGGCGGGGCGCCACGCCCGGGGGAGCGGGTCGGCGGCCGAGCGCCGGAGGCAGCGGACCGCGCCCGCGAGCGCGAGGAGGCCGAGGAGCACCTCGGCGACGTGGTGGTCGGCGAGGCCGAGGAGCGACCGGGTCAGGAACTCGCCCGGGAGCAGGAGGAGGGAGAGGGCGGCGGCGAGGCCGGCCCCGCGGCCGCCCACGGCCCGGCCGAGGAGGTAGACGGCGATGAAGGCGAGCGCGCCGAGCACGGGCGGGGCGAAGGCCGCGACCCGGGCGACGTCCTCGTCGGTCGGGCTTCCCCGGCCGACCGCCAGGGCGGCGGTCGCGATGGAGAGGTCGAACAGGCCCGCGTAGATGGCGCGCTCGCCCGTCGGGTAGCGCGTGCCCACGTCGAACCGCTGGATGTGCGGGAAGTGGCGGGCGGCGAAGCGGGCGTGGCGCAGGTGGTAGTACGAGTCCGTGTCGAGGAGGCGGACTTCCCCCGGGCGCGGGAACACCACCGGGTAGGCGGGCACGACGCGGGCGGCGAAGGCCGCGAGAACCATGGCCGACAGCAGGAGGAGGCAGAGCGCCGAGCGCACGGGGAGGATCTTACGCGAAGGGGAGGCGGCCCGTCGAGAAACGCGGGATCGAGGGATCCGGCCAGACGACGACGAGAGAAGACGCGAACTTCACGAGCTCAAGAATCTCGTTTGTCGGGCAGCCGAATCCCTCCGATCCTCCGTTTCTCTCTACCGCTTCTCCCCCCTCCTCCCCGCGATCGCGCGGGCCAGGGCCGCCTCCCTCGCCCGCTCCGCCCCCTCCTCGCTCGCCCGCCGGGCGTCGGCCGTGGCCTTCGCCCGCGTCTCGGCGCCCTCCGCGCCCCGCAGGGCCGCCGCTGCCTCCCCGGCCTCGTGCGCGAGCCGCGGGCGGGCCGCGACCGCGGCGCGGGCCCGCGCCAGCGCTTCATCGATCGCGCCGAGCTCGGTGAGGATCGCCGCCGAGAGCCGCGCGACCTCCTGCGCGAGCCCCTTCACCTCGGCGAGGGCCGCATCGCGCGCGCGCCGCGCCTGCTGCTCGCGGTTGCGGGCGTAGGCGTACGCCCGGTCGGCGGCGGCGAGGGCCGGGGCGAGCCGGCGCCGGCCCTCCTCGTCGCACCCCGCGTGCTGGAGCGTCAGGACCTCGAGCAGGCGACGGGCCTCGGCGAGGTCGTAGGCCGCCCGGTCGAGGTCGGCCTCGCGCGCGTCGAGCTCGGCCTGGGCCGCGGCCCGCCGCCCGTCGATCGCGGCGGACTCGGCGCGGAGCCAGGCTATGCGGGCGCGCCCCGCCGACTCGGCCTCGGCGCCCTCCTCGACGGCCCGGTCCGCATCGCTAACCGCCCGCTCGGCGCGGGCGAGGTCGGTGCGGGCGGCGGCCGTCCGGTCGCGCGCGTCGAGCCACGCCGCCTCCTCGCGCGTCACCCACTTCTTCTCGCGGCGGACGAAGGCGTGGGCCTCGTACCAGCGCGTGGCCGGAGCGAACGTCCCGCTCTCGTCGTAACGGTAGTCGAGCTCGCGCAGGAGGGCGAGCGCGCCCGGATGGCCCGGATCGGCGCTCCAGGCCTCGAGCGCCAGCTCACCCGCGAGCGGCGAGGCGTAGAGGCGCTCGAGCGCCAGGCGGCCGAGGGCCACGCGCTCGTCGGCGTCGCCGGGGCGCAGCGCGGTCCGGCGCCGGGCGAACTCCTTCTCGGGGCTCGCGGCCCGCTCGATCCTCACGACCTCCGTCAGGGGGACCGTGATCCGGCCGTAGGGGAGCTTCACCTCGAGCTCGGTCGCCGTCTCGCGCAGGATCTCTCCGTCGATGCGGCCGCCGTCCCGCAGGATCACGACGTCCGCCCGCGCCACGCGCCCCGCGAGACCGAGGAGCACGGCGACGAGGAAGGAGATGACGAGCGTCCGCATGCGACCCCTCCCCTCTCGAAGACAGGTTGGACGGGGGCCGGACGAGCGCTATTCAGGAGGCCGGGCGCCCGGAGACAGGCCCTCGCGCCGGGCGACGGCCGCGGGTAGACTACCCCGCGCGCCCATGGGGAGCCCTTCAGGCCGGCTGCCGGTGCCCGGGAAAGCCCGCGAGGCGCGGGCCTTCGACGCCTTCCGCGACCGCGTCCGGGGGGCGCTCGGCGACTCGTTCGTCCTGGTGCGGGAGCTCTCCCGCCGGCCGCTCCCGGGCGTCCCCGCCGGCGAGATCGGCGCCGAGATGCGCGTCCTCGTCCTCGTCTCGCGCCGCGACATCTACGTGGACGAGCGCGTGGACGAGTCGGCCTTCGAGGTCACGTCGGCCCACGGCGTCCCGGTGCTCGCGATCGTGGCGACCGCGGACGACCTCGGCTCGCCGCTCGGCGCCCGGCTCGCCCGCGGTCCGGGCGGGGGACCGGTCCCGGGGGCGGCGCCGCAGGTCGAGCCCGCGCCGGCGGCCTCGGCCCGGGTCGCGCGCCACCTCCTCGAGCGGGCGCGCGCGGCGCGCCGCGACGGCGAGACCCTGCTCGCGCGCGCCCGCGCCGAGCGCCTCCCCGACGCGGCCCTCCGGGGCGCGGCCCTGCGCCTCGCGCACGCGACCGAGGACGCGGCCCGCGCGCTCCTCGCGGCCAGGGGGCGCGACCCGGAGGACGACCTCGGCCTGCTCGTCGCCCTCTTCGATCGGGAGATCGCCGCGACCGACCTCGTCTCGAAGACCTGCGCGGAGGCCCTCCACCGGGCCTGGCGCGCGCACCTGGAGACGCGGCTCGGGGACGTGCCGTCGCTCTACGCGGCGCGGGTCGAGGCGCTGCGCGACGGGGCGGCGTCGGTGATCGGGGAGGTCGAGATCGTGCTGGAGAAGGCCCTGCCGGATGTCGACGCGGAGGCAGGGACGCCGGCCGGCGAGGAAGAAGACTCCGACGAGACTTGATTCTCCGTGGCGAAGAACCGAGCTCGCCGGAGCTACCTCCCGAACCTCGGCTTCACCGTCGGCCCCGGCGTCGACGGGTAGGGGTGGATGGTCGCCGGCGGCCGCGGGTTGACGGGCCGGCTGACCGGCGGCCGCGGCTTCACGGTCGGCGGGCGCACGACGGGCGGCCGCGGGTTCACGACCGGCGGGCACGGCTGCGTCACCGGCGGGCACGGCCGCCCGGGGACGACGACGACCCCGGGATACGTGATCACCTCGCCGTACCACGCCCCGTAGCCGTAGCCGCCGCCGCTCCCGTAGGTCTCGCGCGAGCGGCGGTAGCCCTGGCCCTGCTCGCGCCGCTCGATCTCGCGCGCCAGCTCCTCGAGCCGCGCCCGCTCCTCGGCGAGGGCGCGCTGCAGCGCCTCGAGCCCCGCCCGGAAGTCCTCGAGCTCGCGCTTGAACTTCTCGAGCTCGAGCCGCTCGCGCTCGATGCGCGCGGCCTCGGCGTCGAGCTCCGCCCGCCGCCGGTCGAGCTCGGCCCGCTCGCGCTCGAAGGCCGCCGCGTCCGGGGTCATCCACTTGCCGTTGAGCTTGACGAGGCCCTTCTCGGCCATCCGCTGGTCGTAGGCCTCTTCCTTCAGGCGGGCGATCTCCTCGTCCGAGCGCCACTGCCCCTCGTAGACGGACTGGCCGAGCGCGCGCCGCGCCCCCGGGTGATCCGGGTCGGACTCGACCGCCTTCTCGAGCAGGTAGCGGTAGACGTCGCGGCTGTAGCCCTCGGCGCTCGCCCACATCGCCAGCTCGTAGAAGCCGCGCGCGTCGCCCGGGCCCACCTCGGAGACCCGCCGCTCGAGCATGGCCCCGCGCCCGATCGACCGGAGCTCCTCGGCCTGCTGGACGAGCCCGTGGTCCGCGCACCAGCGCGCGAAGCGGAGGACGGCCTCGGGGTCGGCGAGGTCCAGGCGGGAGAGCCGCTCCTGGTAAAGCTCGTCCGCCGTCTTCTGGCGGTCGACGCTCAGGACCTCGTCGCGCTTGAGCGTGATGACGCCGAGCTTGAGCCGGACCTCCCAGCCGTCCGACGTCTCGATCGCCACGCCCTCGATCGACGAGCCGTTGCGCAAGTGGACGACATCGGCCCCGGCGGGCGACGCCGAGGCCAGCACGAGCGCGGCGGCGAGCGCCGCCGAAGCGGGAAGGAGCCTGCGCAGGACCATGTTCCCCTCCGTGACGGGGCCCATCACCTTGTACGGCCGCGCGTGCCGCTTATTCAGCTCCAGCATAACGCCCCCGGGTCAACGTTTCGAGAGCACCGGCCGGATCTCGAGGTGGCTCCGCACGAAGGCGACCAGCGTGTCGAGGTAGGATGCCATCGGCGGACACCGGATCCCGGTCCCCTCGAGCGCGAGGCGCGTGTTCGTGTCGTCGTAACGGACCTCGAGGTCGAGGTAGTCCATGACCTGGCGCGGCACCCGGAAGAACCGCTCGACGGCCGGGATGCTCGCGAGCGCGCGCCCGACCCCCGCCGGGAACGGCAGCCTCAGGTCCGGCGCGCCGAAGCGCTGCAGGACCTCGCTCCGGAAGTCCTCGACCGACATGGGCTCGCGGTCGACCACGTGGAACGTCCTGCCGGCCGAGCCGGGGCGGCGCGCGATCGCCGTCGCCGCCTCCACCAGGTAGTCGACCGGGATCAGGTGGAACGGCGCCGGGGCGCGCCCGATCGAGTAGAGGGCGGCGTTCCAGCCGATGCCGCCCCTCGCCTCGAGCCGGGCGAGCGAGTGGATCATGTAGTACGGGCCGTCGTACTTGTCGATCTCGCCCGAGCGCGAGTCGCCGACGACGGCCGCCGGACGGACGATGATGGGCTTCAGGCCCGCCCGCCGCCGCACCAGGACCTCGGCCAGGTGCTTCGTCTCCTCGTAGAAGTTCCGGAACGACTGGCCCATCTCGAGCTCGTGCTCGTAGACGACGCCGGTCCGGTCGCCGGAGACGACCATGGTGCTGAAGTAGACGAGGCGCCGCGGGCCCTCGCCCCCGCCCGACCCCGCGCCCCCGCCCCCGTCCTCGCAGAAGTCGAGGACCCGGCGCGTGCCGTCGACGTTGACCGCGACCGAGGTCGCGCGGGGCGCGGCGAGGTCGTAGAGCGCGGCCAGGTGCCACACCTCGCCGACCTCCGCGGCGAGGCGCGCGTGCGTCGCCTCGTCGAGCCCGAGGCGCGCCTTCGTGATGTCGCCCGGGACGACCTCGCCCAGGTCGAGGTCGCGCGCCTTCTCGAGCAGCGCGGGCTGCGGGTAGACGAGGAGCGCGAGCCGCCGCCCCTCGCTCCGGAGCCGCCTGGCGATGCGCGTCCCGATGAACCCCGGGACGCCGGTGACGAGGGTGACGTCGCGCAACGAGGCCGGCTTCTTACTTCAGGCGCTCGATGATCGTGGCGATGCCCTGGCCCATGCCGATGCACATGGTCGCGAGCCCGTAGCGGAGCTCCTGGCGCTCGAGCTCGTGGAGGAGCGTCGTCAGGAGCCGCGCGCCCGACGCGCCGAGCGGGTGCCCGAGCGCGATCGCCCCGCCGTTCACGTTCGTGCGCCCGAGGTCGGCGCCGAGCTCCTTCGCCCAGGCGAGCGGCACCGACGCGAACGCCTCATTCACCTCGAAGAGGTCGATGTCCTTGAGCTCGAGGCCCGCCTTCTCGAGGACCTTGCGGGTCGCGGGGATCGGGCCGGCGAGCATGAGCGTCGGGTCGACGCCGACGGCCGCGAAGGCGACGAACCGCGCCCGCGGCTTCGCCCCGAGCTCCCTCGCCCGCTTCTCGCTCGCGATGACGACGCAGGCCGCGCCGTCGCTGATCTGCGACGACGACCCGGCCGTGATGAGCCCGCCCTCCTTGAACGCCGGCTTGAGCGAGGCGAGCTTCTCGGGCGACGTGTCGGGGCGCGGGCCCTCATCCCGGTCGACGACCCGGATCCGGCCGCTCTCCTCGCGCGTCTCGACCGGGACGACCTCGCGCCGGTAGCGGCCCTCCTGCCAGGCGTGGAGCGCCCGGCGGTGGCTCTCGTAGCTGAAGCGGTCGAGGTCCGGGCGGCCGATCCCCCAGCGCTCGGCGACGAGCTCGGCCGAGATCCCCTGGGGGACGAGCTCGAAACGGTCGGTGATCCGCTCGCTGAAGGACGAGACGTCCGACCCCATGGGCACGCGCGTCATGCTCTCGACGCCGGCGCCGAAGACGAGGTCGACGGCGCCCGCCATGACGGCCTGGGCGGCGAAGTTGACGGCCTGCTGGCTCGAGCCGCAGAGGCGGTTGACCGACGTCCCCGGCACCGACACCGGGAAGCCGGCGGCGAGCGCGGCGTTGCGGGCGACGTTGACGCCCTGCTCGTTCACCTGGGTGACGCAGCCGGCGATGACGTCCTCGACGCGGTCGGGCGGGATCCCCGTGCGCTCGGACGCGGCCCGGAGCGCGTGGGCCAGCAGGTCGTCGGGCCGCACCGTCCGCAGGCCGCCGTCCTTCTTGCCGATGGGGGTCCGCACCGCCTCGAGGATGAGGGCGCTGGCCATGGGGATCTCCTTCATGCGCGGGTCGGGCGGGGCCCGTTCCGGGCCGGTCGATGGGCCACCCGACGCCGGCGCGATTGTAGCCGCGCCGCGTCGGGCCGTCAACGCGCCGCGTCACCAGGCGCGGCGCGGGTTTGAGGACCCCCTTGACGGGCTCCGGAGCGCGTCTACAATCGCCTGGAGAGTTAGGCGAGTTTCTTTAGGGATGTCGAGCTATGGCCACGACCCGCGTCGAAGTCAGCGAGACCATGGACCTCGGAGCCGAGGACGCCGCCGAGGGCCTCGATCGGGCCCGCCGGATCCTCGTCCGCGAGGTCCTGGGAGACGGCTTCAAGGTCGGCGTCCGGCCGCTCCGCAAGATCGCGACGCGCCGCGGGTTGCTGCCGGCCATGCTCGACGTGGCCTTCCGCGGCGAGGGGCCGACCGCCGGCATCCACGGCCACGCCTGGGTCTGGTTCGACGATGATGGCGCATCCGAAGGCCCACGCTCGGCTTACATCAAGGTCGAGTGGCGGACCGACGACCCGCGCGGCCGGGCGCCGGAGTGGCTCCGGGACACGCTCGAGGCGTGCCTGCGCGAAGCGTTCGTCGGGGTGCGGGCGCCCGTTTAGATCCGACCCCTTCCGCCCCCCGGGGCGTCAGCGGATCACGCCCGAAGCGCGCAGCTCGAAGACGGCCCCATCGTCGTAACCCGCCTCGCGCAGGACCGCATCCGTGTGCTCGCCCAGGTCGGGCGGCGGCTTGCCGAGCTCGGCCGGCGTCGCCGACAGCTTGACCGGCGGCCCCACCTGCGGGATCAGCCCCAGGGCGGGGTGCGGCAGCGCGCGCCGGAGGCCGCGCGCGATCGCCTGCTCGGTGTCGAGGGCGTCCTCCACCTCCAGGACCGGGGTGACGCACGCCTCCACGCCCTCGAAGCGGGCCGACCACTCCGCGAGCGTCCTTCCCCGCACGATCGCCGCGATCTCGGCCCGCGCCCGGTCGGCCTCGTCGCCCTCCGCGAGCTGCGCGCCCGTCAGGTCGTCGCGCCCGATCGTCCGGCAGAACGCCTCGTAGAACTTGGGCTCGACGGCGCCGAGCGCGAGGTGCTTGCCGTCGGCGGTCTCGTAGACGGCGTAGAAGGGCCTTCCCCCCGAGAGCGGGAAGCGCCCGCGCCGCGGCGGCTCGCCGGCGAGCGCCGCCCCGGCGTGGATCGAGAGGAGCGAGAGCGCCCCGTCGAGCATCGACACGTCCACGAGCTGGCCCTCGCCCGTGCGCCCGCGCGCCACGAGGGCGAGCAGGATGCCGGCGAACGCGAGCAGGCCCCCGGTCAGGTCCGCGACCTGCACCCCCGGCGGGACGGGCGGGCGGCCCGCCTCGCCCGTGATCGCGAGGACGCCCGCCTGGGCGAGGTAGTTGAGGTCGTGGCCGGCGCGGTCGCGCCACGGCCCGTCCCGGCCGTACCCCGTGAGCGCGCAGTACACGAGGCGCGGGTTCGCCGCCCGGAGCCCCTCGTACCCGAGGCCGAGCCGCTCCATGACGCCGGGGCGGAACCCCTCGAGGACGACGTCGGCGCGGGCCGCGAGCCGCCGGAAGACCTCCTTCCCGCGCCCGTCCTTGAGGTCGACGGCGAGCGAGCGCTTGCCGCGGTTGACGGCCAGGAAGAGGGCGCTGCGGGCGTCCGTCCCCTCGCCGACGAACGGCGGCATCAGCCGGACGAGGTCTCCCGCCCCGACGTCCTCGACCTTGACGACGTCGGCGCCGTAGTCCGCGAGGAGCATGGCGCAGTAAGGCCCGGGCAGGAGGCGCGAGAGGTCGAGGACGCGGATCCCGTCGAGCGGCGGCGGCACCGCTTGCCGCCTCAGGCCGCCGCTTGCGGCGCCGCCGGGGCCGGCGGCTCGACGCCGGCCTCGAAGAAGGCGGCCCCGTCCTCGTCCTTCGCCTGCACGCGCCCGCTCTCGACCAGCAGCTCGAGGTGGCCGTGGACCTCGCGGCAGGCGAGGTAGACCTCGCTCGGCGGCAGGTCGCCGAAGAGGCGCGAGGCGAGGTCCAGGATCGTCGCCCGGCCCGGCCCGAGCAGGGCGACGATCCGCTCGGTGCGGTCCTTGTGGTGGGCGAGGATCTGGTCGATCCGCGGCTCGAGGCCCTCGAACGTGCGCCCGTGCCCCGGCAGCAGCCGGCGCACCGGAAGGCCGCGCAGCCGGTCGAGCGACTCGAGGTAGTCGGCGAGGCCCGTGCGCCGCCCGCGATAGGGCGGCGTGTAGACGGTCGGGTTCGGCGTGATCGTCTCGAGGATGTGGTCGGTCGAGAAGAGCAGGCCCTCGTCGGGGAGGAAGAAGCAGCAGAGGCCCTCGGTGTGCCCGGGGCAGTGGATCGCTCGCAGGAGCACGCCGCCGAGCCGCAGGTCGGCCTCGTCGCCGTCGAGCGCGAAGAGCGTGCGCCGCGGCACGGAGTCGCCGTACACGCGCCACTTGGCGACGAACTTGTCGACGAGCGAGAGGGCGTCGGGCGAGAAGCCCCAGTAGCGGAAGACCTCGCGCAGGTCCTGCCCGCGCGTGTCGAGGTGCTCCTGGTAGTCGAAGATCGGCCCGACGTCCGCGTCGTGGGCGTGGACCTTCGCATCGGAGGCGTCGACCAGGCGCTTCAGGTTCCCGTGGTGGTCGATGTGCGCGTGCGTGACGATGATGTGCTTCAGGTCGCCGGCGCACGTCCCGAGCTTCGCCAGGTGCCCGCGCAGCGCCCGGTAGGCCTCGTCCGTCTTCGGCCCCGTGTCGATCAGGATCGGCTCGTCGCCGCGCAGGACGGCGTAGACGTTGATCGGGCCGACCTCGAAGGGGATCGGGAGCGGCAGCCGGTGGACGCCCGGCGCGACCTCCTCCGCCGCCAGATCCGCGGGGCGGACGGGGCGGGCTTCGGCGCCGGCAGGTCCGTCGGCGGTCGGGTCCACGCTACTTCCCGCGGAACTCGGGCTCGCGCTTCTGGAGGAACGCCGTGATCCCCTCCATCGCGTCCTCGGACATCGCGCAGCGGGCGACGTTCTCGCGCTCGGCGGCCAGGCCCTCGGCCAGCGACCCCTGGTTCAGGCCCCGGAAGATCGCCTGGATCGTGCCGCGCACGGCGAGCGGCGGGCGGCGGGCGAGGTCGCGGGCGAGCACCATCGCGTCCTCGAGGGCGCGCCCGGCCTCGGACAGGCGGTGGACGAGGCCGATCCGGTAGGCCTCCTCGGCCTCGACCTTCTTCGCGAAGAGCAGCAGCTCGAGGGCGCGGGCGAGGCCGACGACCCGCACGAGCCGCTGGGTGCCGCCGGCGGCGGGCATGATCCCGAAGTGGGACTCGGTCTGGCCGACGCGCGCGCGCCGGTCCATGACCCGCAGGTGGCAGGCGAGGGCGAGCTCGCAGCCGCCGCCGAAGGCGTCGCCGTTCAAGGCCGCGATGACGGGCGTCCCGGCCTCCTCGACGCAGTTGAGGAGCGACTGGACGCGCCCGACCGTGGCGACCATGTCGTCGCCCGTCGGCGCCTGCGAGAGGTCGAGCCCGGCCGAGAACGCCCGGTCGCCGGCGCCGGTGAGGACGATGGCGCGCACCGTGTCGTCGCCGAGCGTCTCCTGGAACGCGCCCGCCAGGTCGGCGAACGTCTCGGTCCGGAGGGCGTTCCGCTTCTCGGGCCGGTTGAGCGTGATGACGGCGACGTCCCCTTCGCGGGAGACGATGAGGTCCGTGAACGTGGCCATGCGCCCCCTCTCTCGGGTCAAAGCGCCCTTCCCCGGAGTCGCGGCGAGCGACGCGATGCGAAAGGAGCATGATGGGCCTTCGGCGCCGCGATGTCAAATGTCACGGCCGGCTCGGGCTAAAGCCCGAGGCGCTTCCGGATCTTCATGATCGAGCGGCCGTGCAGGCGCTCGTGGTACGCCAGCCGGCGCAGCACCTTCCGGGCCGTCCACGCCTCGCCCGCGTGGAGGAGCTTGCGGGCGCGCTCCGGGTCGCCGAGGCGACAGAGGCGCCCGGCCGCGACCGTGCGCATCGTGTCGAGGAGGTCGAAGGCGTCGCGCGTGCGCGACGCGAGGAGCTTCAGGCGCTCGAGGGTCCGGGCCGCCGCCTCGGGCGTCTCGAGGCGGGTCGCGTACCAGCCCTCGGTCTTCCCGATGTGGGTCAGGACCTCGCGGATCGTGCAGGGCGCGTCGCCGTAGAAGGTCGCGCGGCGGCGGGCCTCGTCGACGGCGTCGAGCGCCCCGTCCGGCAGGTCCTCGACCGAGGCCAGGAGCGCCTCGCGCGACCGGTCGAGGAGGCGGAGGCCGCGATCCATCCACTCGCCCGTCGCCGGCGTCAGGTCGCAGGCGAAGAGCGCCTCGCTGTCGCCCTCGCGGACGTCGCAGCCCACGCGGACCTCCTCGGCCGGCTCGAGGGCGAGGCGCTGGCCGCGGGCCGGCGCCTCCTCGCCGGCGCCGCGCAGCCAGGCGAGGTGGGCGGCGAGCGACTTCGCGAGCTTCTCGAGGGCGGCGCCGCGCGCGGGCGCGCGGGCGAAGCAGCCGGGAAGCTCCTCGACCTGGGCGGAGGTCGATCCGTCGGGGCCGACCTCGAGGAGGGCGTGGTAGACGAGCGGTGGCGCCGCGACCGTGCCGCCGCCGCCGGCCTTCCGGTTGCGCACCCCCGAGGTCCGCTTCCGCGACGTCACGGGCTGGAGGATACCCGGCCGAGGGCCGGGCGGCCATACCCGCGGCGGGACCGAACGAAGCGACGCGGCGGCGGGCTTCGTTCGCGTGCCTCGCGGGCGAGGCTCGGGTCACCCCTCGCGGAGGGCGTCGTCCAGCGCGATCCTCATGTACTCGAGGCTCCGGACCGCCGCGTCCGCCGCCCTCCCCATCTCGGCCTCGTCGGCCGCGTACACCTTGACGATCTCGAGGGCCTCGACGGGGTGGCGGTCGTCGTAGTCGGCGTGGGCCGCGAGCCATCTCGTGGCCCGCGCATCGACCCGCAGGCCGAGCCGCCCGGCCATCGCGGGGACGGCCTCGGCCACGCGCTTCGTCCAGACGCCCGTCGTCCCCTCGACCGCGTAGTTGACGGCGGCGACGGCCTCGGCGACCGAGCCGGTCGAGGCGACGCGGAAGAGGTAGTGGTTGGGCGCGTCCATGGCCGCGGTCGGCCGCGCCGCCCCGAAGTCCGCGGGCTTCAGGCCGAGCGGGCGGCCGAGGTCGACCCACCAGTCGCGGTGCCGCTCCTCGGTCGCGATGTTCCGCATGAGCCAGGAGCGCGCCTCCTCGGCCCGCGGGCGGTCGTGCGAGCCGACCCGCGCGAGCGTCAGCGCCATGTAGCGCGGGAAGGCCTCGACGAGCGGGTAGAACCCGAGCAGCCCCTTGCGGCAGCGCGCGGCGTCGATCGTCCCTTCGATGAAGCCGCGGAAGTACCCGTGCCCGGCGACGGCGTCGAAGGGCGCGCGCACCCGCTCGAGGAAGAGGTCGGTCAGGGGGGTCGGGGCGGTGATCTTCATCGCGAGGATTATACGCTCTACTCGTAGCGGAGCGCCTCGATCGGGTGGAGCATCGACGCCTTCCGCGCCGGGTAGACGCCGAAGAAGAGGCCGACCGCGAGCGAGAAGAGGAAGGCGAGCGCGACCGACCAGAAGGAGACGCTCGTCGGCAAGGCCGGCGCGAGCTGCGTGACGAGGAAGGCGCCGCCCGCGCCGATGAGGATCCCGATCGCCCCGCCCGTGAGGCCGATGGCCGCCGACTCGGCCAGGAACTGGAGGAGGATGTCGCGCCGCTTCGCCCCGACCGCCTTGCGGATGCCGATCTCGCGCGTCCGCTCGCCGACCGAGATGAGGAGGATGTTCATGATCCCGATCCCGCCGACGACGAGCGAGATCCCGGCGATCCCGGCGAGCACGTACGTGAACGTGGTCAGGAGCCGGGCGAAGACGTCCATGAGCTCGCGCTGGTCGATGACCGTGAAGTCGTCGTGGCCGCCGTGCCGCCGCCGGATCGCCCGCTCGATCTCCTCCTGCGCCAGCGGCACGGCCTCGGTCGAGCGGGCCGTCGCCACGATCTCGAGCAGCTCGTCGGTGTTGAAGACCTTCTCGGCCGCTCCGACCGGGATGTAGACGAGGTCGTCGATGTCGAAGCCGAGGCTCCGCCCGCGCCGCTCCATGATCCCGATGACGCGGAACTGGCTCTCGTTGATGCGGACGAAGCGGCCGAGCGGGTCGCCCTCGCCGAAGAGGTCGTCCTTCACGCGCCGCCCGAGGACGCACACGCGCGCGGTCGGCTTCAGGTCGCCGTTCTCCGGGATGAAGGACCCGATCTCGACGTGGAGGTTCCGCACGTCCTGGAACGAGTTCGTCGTCCCGAGGATGCGCGTGTCGCGCTTGCGGTTCCGGTACTTCACCGGCCCGCTGCTGATGATCAGCGGGGCGACCGCCTTGACCGACGGGCAGCGGCGGCGCACGGCGACGGCGTCGTCGTACGTGAGCTTGTGCTCCGTCGAGATCCCCGTCATGGGGCCGCCGGTGGTCGTCTGCTTCCCGGGCAGGACGATGAGGACGTTCGTCCCGAGGTCCATGAACTGCTTCAGGATGTAGGCCTTCGCCCCCTCGCCGATGGAGACGAGGAGGATGATCGACGAGACCCCGATCACGACCCCGAGCATGGTCAGGGCCGAGCGGACCTTGTGGGCCGCGAGGGCCTCGAAGGCGAGCCGGAAGGCCTCGAGGATCACGGCTCGAGCCGCCCGTCGCGCAGCCGGACGACGCGCCGGGCGCGGGCCGCGACGCCCGGGTCGTGGGTGACGAGGATGACGGTCGTCCCGCGCTCGACCCGAAGCCGGTCGAAGATCGAGAGGATCTCGCCGCCCGTCCGCGTGTCGAGGTTCCCGGTCGGCTCGTCCGCGAGCAGGAGCGGCGGATCGAGGACGAGGGCGCGGGCGATGGCCACGCGCTGGCGCTCGCCGCCCGAGAGCTCGTTCGGCCGGTGCGAGGCGCGGTGGTCGAGCTCGACGGACGCGAGCGCCCGGTGCGCCCGCTGGCGCCGCTCCCCGCGCGGGACGCCCGCGTAGACGAGCGGCAGCTCGACGTTCTTCGCCGCCGTCAGCCGCGGGAGCAGGAAGAACGCCTGGAAGACGAACCCGATCTTCCGGTTGCGGACGTCGGCGAGGCGGTCCTCGGTGAGGTGCGACACCTCCTCGCCGTCGAGGGCGTAGCGGCCCTCGGTCGGGGCGTCGAGGCAGCCGAGGATGTGCATGAGCGTCGACTTGCCCGACCCCGAGGGGCCGATGAGGGCGACGTAGTCGCCGCGCTCGATCGCGATGTCGACGCCGCGCAGGGCCGCCACCGGCGGCGCGCCGTCCGCCTCGTAGACCTTCGTCAGGCCCGTGGCCGCGATCACGGGCCTGGACCCGGGCTCCTGACCTCGTCGGCCTCGACGACGGCCTCCGGGCGCGGCGCCTCCGGCTGCGCCCTCACCCGCGCCCCCGCCACCAGCGCGGTGTCGGCCTCGACGGCGACGACGACGACCTCGCCGGCGCGGAGCCCGCTCGCGACCTCGGCGAAGTCCCACCCGGAGGCGCCGAGCGCCACGTCGCGCCGCGCCGCCCGCTCGCCCTCGACGACGTGGACGTAGCGCGCGCCCGTCGCCCGGTCCTCGTGGACGGCCACGGCCGGGACGCGCAGGACGTCCGGCCGGACCTCGGTCGCGACCTCGATGTCCGCCGACACGCCGAGCCTAAGCGACGCCGGCCGCTCGAGGAGGTCGACCTCGACCTCGCCCGTCCGGTTCAGCTGCTGCTCCGTCTTCACCGCCGGCAGGACCTTGCGGACGCGCCCCTCGACCGTCCGCTCGAAGCCCGCGAGGCGGACGACGCACGCGTCCCCCTCCTCGACCCGGGGCAGGTCCACCTCGTCGATCGGCGCCCGGACGAAGACCGCCTGGGCGTCGTAGAGCTCGAAGCAGCCGCCGCCCGGGACGACGTGCTCGCCCTGCTCGACCGCGAGGCGCCGCACGATGCCGGCGAACGGCGCGCGCACGCGCCGCCGCGCCAGCGTGACCCGGGCCCGCGCCTTCGCGACCTCGGCCTCGCGCACGAGCAGCTCGGCCCGCTTGAGCTCGAGGGCCGCGACCTCGCGCGCCGTGCGGACCGTGCTCGCCTCCTCCTCGCGGACGAGGCGCCCGGCCATCTGCTCGATCCGGTCCAGGTCCTCCTTCGCCTTGCGGTCCTTGGCCTCGGCCTCCTCGTGGGCGACCTTGCGCGCCGCCAGGGCCGCCTCGGCCGCGTCGAGCTCGACCTGGGCGTCGTCGGCCTCGAGGAGGATGACGTCGTCGCCCGCGCCGACCGCCGCGCCCTCGCGGACGAGCACGGCCTTCACGCGGGCCGAGCACTCGGCCGCGACGAGCGCCTCGCGCCTCGAGACGACCGTGCCCGCGGAGGGCGACGCCACGGTCTCCCGCACCTCGCCCCGCTCGACCCGGGCGACGCGCACGGAGACGGCCTCCTCCGGGAAGAGACGCGGCTTCAGGAGGTAGGCCGCCGGGCCGGCGACCGCGACGAGGGCGAGGATGGCGACCGTGCGGGGGCGCATGGAATGGCCAGTATAGCGCAGGTCCGGCCACTTGCCCAATTCGGAGGAGGGGCGTAGAATCGCCCGTCCCCCTGCTGGACGCGCTGACGCTGGAGGCGGCGAGGTGATCGACACGCTCGAGTTCGCAGAAGAGCAGCTCATGGTCCGCGACACCGTCCGCGACTTCGCGCAGAGCGAGGTCGCGCCGATCGCGGTCGAGATCGACGAGACCGAGCGCTTCCCGGTCGAGCTCTTCAGGAAGATGGGCGAGCTCGGGATCCTCGGCATCCCCTTCCCCGAGGCGTGGGGCGGGGCCGGCGGCGACTGGGTGAGCTACGTCCTCGCCGTCGAGGAGACGGCCCGCGTCTGCGCCTCGACGGCCCTCGGGCTGGCGGCCGCCGTCTCGCTCGGGATCGGGCCGATCGTCAACTTCGGGAACGACGAGCAGCGGCGCCGCTACCTCCCGGACCTCATGACCGGCCGCAAGCTCGCGGCCTTCGGCCTGACCGAGCCGGGCGCGGGCTCGGACGCGGGCGGGAGCATGAGCACGTACGCCCGCCGCGACGGCGGCGAGTGGGTGATCAACGGGGCGAAGGCCTTCATCACGAACGGCACCTTCGCCGACGTCTTCGTCGTCACCGCCCGCACCGACCCGGAGCGCGGCAACCACGGGATCTCCTGCTTCATCGTCGAGCGCGGGATGAAGGGGTTCGGGCAGCACGCCATGAAGGACAAGCTCGGCATGCGCGGCAGCGACACGGCCGAGCTGACGTTCGAGGACGTGCGCGTCCCGGCCTCGAGCCTGGTCGGGGCGGAGGGCGAGGGCTTCGTCGGCTTCCTGAAGACGCTCGACGGCGGCCGCATCGTGATCGGCGGCCTCGGCCTCGGGATCGCCGGGGCGTCCCTCGAGCGGGCCGCCGCCTACGCGAAGGAGCGGCGCGCCTTCGGCAAGCCGATCGCCTCCCTCCAGGCGATCCAGCACAAGCTCGCGGACATGGCGACGAGGGTCCACGCCTCGCGCCTCCTCGTCTACCACGCCGCCCGCCTGAAGGACGCGGGCCGCCCCTTCAAGGCGGAGGCCTCGATGGCGAAGCTCTACGCCTCCGAGGCCGCCTACTTCTGCGCCAAGGAGGCGATCCAGGTCCTGGGCGGCGTCGGCTACTGCCGCGAGTACCTGGTCGAGCGGTACTTCCGCGACGCCAAGCTCTGCGAGATCGGCGAGGGGACGAGCGAGATCCAGCGGAACCTCATCGCGCGGCACGTGCTGGGCGGGCGCTGATCCGTACCGGGCATGCGTTTCCAGATCGGCGACATCACCCTGGACCTCCTCCGCACGGGCCGCTTCCGGCTCGACGGCGGCGCCATGTTCGGCGTCGTCCCGAGGCCGCTCTGGGTGAAGAAGGCGCCGCCCGACGCCCGCAACCGGATCCCGCTCGGGCTCAACTGCCTGCTCCTGCGGACGGCCGGGCGGGTCGTCCTCGTCGACACCGGGATCGGCGACAAGTGGGACGAGAAGCGCCGCGACATCTACGGGATCGAGACGGAGCCCGGGCTCGAGCGCGAGATCCGGCGCGCCGGCGCGGCGCCCGAGGACATCCACACGGTCCTCGACACGCACCTCCACTTCGACCACGCGGGCGGCAACACGCGCGCCCTCCCGGACGGGTCGGTCGTGCCCGCCTTCCCGGGGGCCCGCTACGTCGTCCAGCGCGGCAACCTCTTCGAGGAGGCGCTCCGCCCGAACGAGCGCCGCCGGGCGAGCTACGTCGCCGAGAACTTCGCGCCGATCGAGGAGCGCGGCCTCTTCGACCTGATCGAGGGCGACGTCGAGGTCGAGCCGGGCGTGCGCGTCGTCGTCACCGGCGGGCACCAGCGCTTCCACCAGGTCGTGATCGTCGAGTCGCGGGGCGAGGCGGCCGTCTTCCTCGGCGACATCGTGCCGACGGCGGCCCACGTGGACCCGCCCTGGATCATGGCCTACGACGACTTCCCGCAGGAGACGCTCGAGCGGAAGAAGGACCTGCTCGGGCAGGCGGCCGACCGGGGCTGGCTCGTGATCCTCGAGCACGAGCCGGAGCGGCCGGCAGGACGGGTGTTTCGCGACGGCGACAGGTTCCGGTACGAGCCATGCCAGACAGCGTGAGCGGCAGCGACGGCGGCAACGAGGTCGTCGTCCTCTCGGCGAAGCGCACCCCGATCGGTCGCTTCCTCGGCGTCTTCAAGGACCTCTCCGCCCCGGACCTCGGCGCGACGGCGGCGAAGGCGGCCCTCGAGGCGGCGGACGTCCGGGCCGACCAGGTGGACCTCGCGATCTTCGGCTGCGCGCGCCAGGCCGGGGTGCGGCCGAACCCGGCGCGCCAGGCCGCCCTCAAGGCCGAGGTGCCCGTCGATCGCCCCGCGTACACCGTCAACATGGCCTGCGCGAGCGGCCTCCAGTCGATCGCCCTCGGCGCCCAGGCGATCCGCGCCGGCGAGGCCGAGGTCGTGCTCGTCGGCGGCATGGAGAGCATGAGCCGGGTCCCGCACCTCCTCCCGCGCCTGCGCGACGGCGTGGCGAGCGGCCCGATCGACGTCCTCGACGCCATGTACGTGGACGGCTTCCTCTGCCCGCTCTGCCACCTCGTCATGGGCGAGACGGTCGAGGACCTGGCCGGGGAGCGCAAGATCGAGCGCGCCCGCGCCGACGAGTACGCGGCCCGCAGCCAGCAGCGCTGCGAGGAGTCGCGCCGCGAGGGGCGGTACATCCACGAGATCGCCCCCGTCCAGGTGACGGCGGGCAAGGGCAAGGCGCGGAGCGCGAAGCTCGTCCTCTGGGACGAGCACCCGCGCGACGGCGTCACGCCCGAGTCGCTCGCGAAGCTCCAGTCCGCCTTCCGCAAGGGCGGGCAGGTGACGCCCGGCAACTCGAGCGGGATCACGGACGGCGCGGCCGCGCTCGTCCTCGCCTCGTCGCACTGGGCGTACACGCGCGCGTACCTGCCGCTCGCCCGCCTCGGCCCGGCGGTCGCGGCCGGCGTCGAGCCGGCGCGGATGGGCGTCGGCCCCGTGCCGGCCGTGCGGAAGCTCTGGGAGCGCGCGGGGCGCGGGGCGAAGGACTACGACCTGGTCGAGCTGAACGAGGCCTTCGCCGCCCAGGTGCTCGCCTGCGTGGACGAGCTCGAGCTCGACGAGTCGCGCCTGAACGTGAACGGCGGGGCGATCGCGCTCGGCCACCCGATCGGGTGCACGGGGGCGCGGATCGTCGTCACGCTCCTCCACGAGCTGGCGAGGCGCGGGGCGAAGCGCGGGCTCGCGACCCTCTGCGTGTCGGGCGGCATGGGGATGGCGCTCGAGGTCGAGAACCTGAAGGCGAAAAGGTAGGGGCGAGGGGCGATGGAGATCCGGAAGGTCGGAGTCGTCGGCTGCGGGTTGATGGGCGCCGGGATCGCCGAGACCGCGGCCCGCGCCGGGTTCGAGACCGTCGTCGCCGAGGTGACGGACGAGATCCTCGAGCGCGGGATGGCGCGGCTCCGCGGGTCCATGCAGGCGGCGGTCGAGAAGAAGAAGCTCGAGGCCGCGGACATGCAGGCGGCCCTCGGGCGGCTCCGGGGCACGACGCGCCGCGAGGACTTCGCCGACTGCGACATCGTCATCGAGGCGATCGTCGAGAACATGCCGGCGAAGAGGGAGGTCTTCGGCGCCCTCGACCGGATCGTGAAGCCGGGCGCGCTCCTCGCCTCGAACACGTCGTCGCTCTCGATCACCGGGATGGCGGCCGCGACGAAGCGTCCCGAGCGGGTCCTCGGCCTCCACTTCTTCAACCCCGTGCCGGTCATGAAGCTGCTCGAGATCGTGCGCGGCCTCCGGACGAGCGACGAGGCGATCGCCGAGGCGCGCGCCTTCGGCGAGCGGCTCGGGAAGCAGACGATCCTCGCCAAGGACACGCCGGGCTTCATCGTCAACCTCCTCCTCGTGCCCTACCTCCTGGGCGCGATCCGCGCCTACGAGAACGGGCTCGGGTCGAAGGAGGACATCGACACGGGCGCGAAGCTCGGGCTCGGGCACCCCATGGGGCCGCTCACCCTGCTCGACTACGTCGGCCTCGACACGACGCTCTACATAGCCGACGTCATGTTCGAGGAGTTCAAGGGCGCCGAGTACGCGGCCCCGCCGCTGCTCCGGCGCCTGGTGGCGGCCGGCCTGAACGGCCGCAAGTCGGGGCGCGGCTTCTACGACTGGTCGAGCGGGCAGCCGAGGTGAGCCGCGTCGCGCGCGCCGCCGCCCTGCTGCTCCCGGCGATCTGGCCGGTCATCTCCGGTCCGCACGCGCGCGAGGCGGCCGCGCAAGCGGACATCCCGAACGCGCGGCCCGTCGATCCGGCGCTGCTCGACGGCCGCCGGCTCGTGGACTTGGAGCGGGGCTTCTCGGTCGAGGCGCCCGGCGATGGCTGGGAGTGGCTGACGGTGCCGTCGACGAAGCCCACGATCGTCTACTACTACTGCCGGCACCGGGAGAGCGGCGCCCACTTCGAGGTCCGCGTCACCAGCGACACGCGGCTGGAATGGCATCCCCGGTTCGCGGACGAGTTCGTCGAGGACCTGAGGAAGCTCTACCAGGAGCGAGGCTACTCGGCGCACTTCGTCCACGAGCGGGCCGAGATGCCGGTCGCGGGGAGGTCGTTCCACCTCTGGGGAGAGGTGGGGGGCGCGGGCGGGGCGGCCATCGACATCCACGGCTACGTCGGCAAGACCGACAAGGGCGTGGTCGGGCCCGACCGGCTCTACGGCCTGATCTACAAGGAGCCCGCGCCGGCCTCGCGCCAAGACGACTTCGAGCGGGCCGTGCGGACCTTCCGGCTCGAGAAGCCGGTGTCCACGCGGCGGGTCACGGCGTACGTCATGCTCGGGGCGGCCGCGCTCGCCGGGGTCGTCGCCGGAGTCGTCTTCCTCGTCAAGAGGTCCAAGTCCAAACCGTAGAATGGAGAGCTCTCGATGATGGCATCCATCCTCTTCGCCGCCCTCGCCGTCACCCTCGAGGTCGAGACCCCCGAGGTCACCGTCGGCGAGCCGATCGTCGCGATCGTCACCGTCGCCAACGAAGGGAAGGAGCGGGTCACCCTCCCCGAGCTCGTCATCGACTCGCGCGCCGTGCGCTTCCGCGTCGGCGAGGGGGGGAAGCAGTTCCTCTTCCAGCGCAAGAACGACCGGGCGCCGGGGAAGATCGATGTCGGCCCCGGGGAGAGGAAGTCGCAGCGCTTCGAGATCCCGACCGTGCAGGCCGGGACGCAGAAGATCGAGGTCGACATCGCCGGCGTCGACAAGAAGGCGGCCGGCCACGTCCAGGTGAAGCCGGGCGCGGACGGCGCGACCGAGGCCGGCGTCCGGCTCGAGACCGGGAAGGGGACGATCGTCCTCCGCATGCTGCCCGAGGCGGCGCCGAACACGGTCGCCCACTTCCTCGAGCGCGTGCGCACGGGCTTCTACGACGGGCTCCGCTTCCACCGCGTGATCAAGGGCTTCATGGCCCAGGGCGGCGACCCCAAGGGGAACGGCAGCGGCGGCCCCGGCTACACGCTCCCGGCCGAGTTCTCGCGCGACAAGCGGTTCGCGCACACGCCGGGCCGGCTCAGCATGGCGCGGACGCCCGATCCCGACTCGGCCGGCTCGCAGTTCTTCCTCTGCTTCGCCGGCCGCGACGGGCAGGGGCCGTCGTTCCTCGACGGCCAGTACACGGTCTTCGCCGAGACGGTCGAGGGCATGGACACGGTCCGCAAGATCGAGGAGATCGGCGCCGACAAGGACCCGACGCCCCCCAAGGAGTACGTGAAGATGGTCAAGGCGACGATCGTGCCGATCCAGCGCTAGCGAGCTGGTCCCGCCTCGTGCTCTTGGTCGTGCTCGAACCCGGAGGCCTCCCATGACCTACCAGACGCTCAAGGTCGAGGACCGCGGGCGCGTCCGCGTCGTCACGATCGACCGGCAGGCGAAGCGGAACGCCCTGAACGCCGACGTGCTGGGCGAGCTGCGCGCCGCCTTCGGCGAGGCGCGCGCCGCCGAGCCGGTCGGGGCCGTGATCCTCACGGGCGCCGGGGAGAAGGCGTTCGTCGCCGGCGCCGACATCGCCGAGCTCGCCGAGCAGACGCCGCTCGGCGGCAAGGACAAGACGCTCCTCGGGCAGTCGATCCTCGACGAGGTCGAGGCGTTCCCGAAGCCCGTCGTCGCGGCCGTCAACGGCTACGCGTTCGGCGGCGGGCTCGAGCTCGCGCTCGCCTGTCACCTGCGCGTCGCCTCGACGAACGCGCGCCTCGGCCTCCCCGAGGTGAAGCTCGGGATCATCCCGGGCTACGGCGGGACGCAGCGGCTGCCGCGCCTCGTCGGGCGCGGGCGGGCGCTCGAGCTGATCCTCTCGGGCGAGCCGATCGGGGCGGAGCAGGCCCTCGCCTGGGGACTCGTGAACCGCGTCGCCCCGAGCGCGGCCGAGTGCGTGGGGGTCGCCGAGACCCTCCTCGCCCCGATCCTCGCGCGCGGGCCGGTCGCGGTCCGCTCGGCCCTCGAGGCCGTGCGCCGCGGCCTGGACACGACCCTCGCCGGGGGCCAGAGGGTCGAGGCGGACCTCTTCGCCGTCCTCTGCACCACCCAGGACATGCGCGAGGGTCTGACGGCGTTCCTGGAGAAGCGCGAGGCGCGCTTCACCGGGAAGTGAGCGAGGCCGGAGCGTCATGAGCGCAAAGGCCCGCCCCGAGCCGGCCGCGACCGTCGAGAAGGCGCTGGGCGCGGCCGACCTCGACCGCTGCCGCCTCTTCCGGGAGCTCGGCATCGAGCTCGCGGACGAGGTGAAGCTCGTCTTCGGGCGGGCGGCGGGACGAGGGGCCGGCGGGGGGCCCGGCGCGGGCGGCGGCGAGCCCGTCGTCCTCGTCGCCCGCCTCGACGACTTCGACGTCGTCGCGCCCGAGGCGGCGGACGCGGCCGCGCTCGAGCGGGCCCTCGAGCCCGTCGTCTGGAAGGGCTCGGCCGAGGCCGGGCGCCCGCCCGAGGCGCTGCTCGCCGGGCGCGCGATCGGGTACGCCGTCCGGGCCGAGCGGGACGTGTACCGCAACTTCCGCTTCGCGGGCGGAAAGGTGAAGGTCGTCTCGACCTGGCTCGTCGGCCGCGACACGAGCGTCCTCCCGATCGACGGGCCGATCCCGGCGCAGGTCCGGGAGCGGGTGTTCGCGGCGACGGCGGCGACGCGCTTGAAGAAGGCGCGCCGGCTGCTGAAGGCGCGGCAGCTTGCCGAGGCCCGGGCCGAGTACGACGCGGTCCTCGAGGAGCGGCCCGAGCTCCAGGCGGCGAGCCTGGAGCGGGGGGAGCTCGAGCTGCGGGCCGGCGACGCGGCGGGGGCGGTCCCGTGGCTCACGAGGGCGATCGACGCGGCGCGCGGGGCCCCGCCCGAGGACCAGCGGACCTGGCGGTCGTGCCACGCGGCCCTCTTCCGGCGCGGGGTGGCGCAGCTCGTGATCGGGGACCGGCCGGCGGCGCTGAAGGACCTCGAGTGGCTGCTCGACGCCGATCCCCTGCACCTGGGCGCCCTGGAGGCGCTGGCCGATGCGGGCGACGCGCCGCGGGCGAGGAGAAGGCTCGAGATGGCCTGGGCGAAGCTCGGGGGGCTGGAAACCCAGGCGCGAAAGCACGTACAAGAGAGGCTGGAACGGTTGTTCGCGCGAGCGAGGTAGGAGTCAGCCATGTCGGACATCGTGATCGTCGGCGGCGCCCGCACCCCCATGGCCGAGTACTCGGGCACTCCCGGCTTCGGCCTCCTGAAGGACCTCTCCGCCATCGAGCTCGCCGCCATCGCCTCGCGCGCCGCCCTCGAGCGGGCGAAGGTGCCCGCGAAGTGGATCGACCACGTCATCTTCGGGAACGCGCAGCAGACCTCGGCCGACGCGATCTACGGCGCGAGGCACGTGGGCCTCAAGGCCGGGGTGCCGTTCGAGACGCCGGCCGTGACCGTGAACCGCCTCTGCGGCAGCGGCCTCGAGTCGATCGTCCAGGCCTCGCACCGCATCCGGCTCGGCGAGGCCTCGATGGTCCTGGCCGGCGGCATGGAGAGCATGAGCCAGGCCCCGCACATCCTCCGCGGCGCGCGCCAGGGCTGGCGCTTCGGCCAGAAGGTCGAGGTCGAGGACTCGCTCTTCGTCGCCCTCCGCGACAGCTACTGCGGGCTCTTCATGGCCCAGACGGCCGAGAACCTGGCGAAGAAGTACGCGATCGGGCGCGAGGCGCAGGACGAGTTCGCCCTCCGCTCCCACCGCCTGGGCGTGCAGGCGACGCGCGCGGGCGTCTTCAAGGAGGAGATCGTCCCGGTCGAGGTCAAGGCCGGCAAGGACAAGAAGGTCCTCGACCAGGACGACCACATGAAGCCGGACACGTCGCTCGAGGCCCTGGCGAAGCTCAGGCCCGCCTTCGGCGAGAGCGGCACGGTCACGGCCGGCAACGCGAGCGGGATCGTCGACGGCGCGGCCGCCGTCGTCGTCACGTCGGCGGCGACGGCGCGCGAGCGCGAGCTGCCGGTCCTCGGGCGCCTCGTCGCCCACGCGGTCGCCGGCGTCGACCCGTCCGTCATGGGCATAGGCCCGGCCCCCGCGATCCGCCTCTGCCTGAAGAAGGCGGGCCTGGGCGTCCCGGACGTCGACCTCTTCGAGATCAACGAGGCCTTCTCGGCCCAGTACCTGGCCGTCGAGAAGGAGCTCGGGCTCCCGCGCGAGAAGGCGAACGTGAACGGCGGGGCCATCGCGATCGGGCACCCGCTCGGGGCGACGGGCACGCGCCTCGCGCTCACCCTCCTCCTCGAGATGAGGCGCCGGAACGCGAAGCTCGGGGTCGCGTCGGCGTGCATCGGCGGCGGTCAGGGGATCGCGTGCCTGTTCTCGCGCGAGTGAGGGGGCCGAAGGGGAAGCCGGCGGCCCGGTCCTGGATCGAGGTCGCGGGCCGTCGATACGACCTCCGGGACGGGACGCTGCTGCTCGGGAAGGACGAGCTCGACCTCTACGCGGAGTCGCGCGGCGGCGACGCCCCGGGCGAGACGGGGCTGTCGCTCAACGGCATCCCGGCGCGCGGCATCCGCGAGCCGGTGGAGCTCGCGGGCAAGGACGTCGCGTTCCCGCCGCCGGCGCTGATGCAGATCGGCGCGCCGAAGCCTCTGGGCGCGTGCCCCGGCAGCGCGGGCGCGGGCGCGGGCGCGGGTGCGGACGGGGGCGCCGGCGCGGACGGGGGCGCCGGCGGCGGCGGGCGCGAGGCGGAGCAGGTCGTCTACGTCCCCGAGGAGGTGCTCGAGGTCGAGCACGTGAGGATCCGGTTCGGTCGATTCGAGAACGGCACCCTCGATGTCGACCTCGACGGCCGGTTCGGCGGGCGCGACGTGCGGGCGCACGTCGTCGTCCGGGTCGAGGTCGGCACGGCAGAGGGCGAGTGACCAGGAGAGACCATGGCCAGCTCGACGTATCGCATCGCGGTGATCGGCGGCGACGGGATCGGCCCCGAGGTCGTGCGCGAGGGCCTGAAGGTCCTCGGCGCCGCGGCCGACGTCTTCGGGTTCTCGTACGAGGCCGTCGAGTACCCGTACGGGGGGGACCACTACCTCGCGACGAAGGAGCTCATGCCGGCGCGGGCGCTCGACGAGATGCGCCGGATGGACGCGATCTTCCTCGGCGCGATCGGCGACCCGCGCGTCGAGACCGGCGTCCTCGAGCGCGCCATCGTCGGCGGCATCCGCTTCGGGCTCGACCTGTACGTGAACCTGCGGCCGATCAAGCTCTACGCCGAGCACCTCTGCCCGATCAAGGGCAAGAAGCCGGAGGACCTGGACGTCCTCGTCGTCCGCGAGAACACCGAGGACGCCTACACGCTGATCGGCGGCTTCCTGAAGAAGGGGACGCCGGACGAGGTCGCGCAGCAGACCATGATCTACACGCGGCGCGGCGTCGACCGGTGCCTCCGGTACGCGTTCGACCAGGCGCGGGCGCGGAAGAAGAAGAAGCTGACGCTCGTCGACAAGGCGAACGCGATCCCGGCCCACGACCTCTGGGCCCGCGCCTTCGAGGAGATGGGCAAGGAGTACCCGGACGTGAGCCGCGACCACGCCTACGTGGACGCGTGCTGCATGTGGCTCGTCAAGAACCCGGACTGGTTCGACACGATCGTGACGACGAACCTGTTCGGCGACATCATCACGGACCTCGGGGCCATGCTCCAGGGCGGCCTCGGGATCGCCGCCGGCGGGAACATCCACCCGGGCAAGGTGTCCATGTTCGAGCCGATCCACGGCTCGGCGCCGAAGTACAAGGGCCAGAACAAGGCGAACCCGCTGGCCGCGATCCTGTCCGCCGGCCTCATGATCGACCACCTCGGGCAGAAGGAGGCGGCGGCGCGCATCGAGGCGACGGTCGCGGGGCTGCTCGCGAGCGGGCGGATCGCGTCGCTCCAGGCGGGCGCGCTCCCGTGCTCCGAGATCGGCGACCTGGTCGCCGCCGCGGTCCGCGGGAAGAAGCCGGCGGGCGCGGCGGCCTAGCCCGTGTCCGCCGTCGCCGCCGTCCTCGAGCCGGTCCTCGGGCTCCTCGGGCCCGCGCTCAAGACGTTCCTGAAGACGGCGCTCCTCATGGTCGTCGCCGGGATCGGGGGCGCGACGATCGCCGCCTTCGGCGTGGCCCAGTCGTCGATGGCGGCGGGCGCGAAGGTCGGCTTCGGCATCGCCGCCGTCGCCCTCATCGTCCTCGCCTGGGCCGTCGTCGGCGTCAAGGTCGCCGGCCTGCGCGCGGCCGCGCGCGCGGTCGAGGAGGCGGTCCGGAGGTTCGGGCTCGCGCGCAAGCTCGGCGAGGCGACCGTCGACCGCATGGAGGGGCTCGCCCGCCTCTCGCGCGGCGGCGCGGCCGAGGGGCGGGCGGCGGCGGTCGCGGGGACGGCGGTCGCCACCGTCGAGGACGTCCCGCTCGCGAGGGCCGAGGGCTACCTGCGCTCGGCGATCGACTCGCTCCTCGGCGAGGGCCTGCCGGGCGGCGGCTTGAAGGGCTGGCTCCTCCGCCGCGTGCGCGCGGTCGTCCTCGGCAAGGTCGGGACCGTCATGCTCTCCTCGTTCCGCAAGGAGGCGAAGGAGGGCGGGGGCGCGGGCGGGGGGATCGACATCCGCAAGGTCGCCGGCGCGGTCGCGACGAGGATCGACGACCTGGCGGTCGACCTCGTGAAGGGCCAGGTGCGGAAGGTCGCGATCGCGGGCGGGATCCTCCTCGCGGTCGTCACGCTCCTGCCGATCCTGTTCGCGCTGACGCGGTAGCCGCGCGCCATCCCCTATGAACCCGCCCCGAGCTCATCGACCTCTACCGGGCGCTCGGCGGCGGCTGGGAGATGCGCCTCACGCGGGAGGGGGGCGGGGGCGCCGGACCGGGGGGCGGCGGATAGGCGCGGCGGCCGCGGCGCCGATCGGACCGCCGGCGGTCGGCGGAAGCCGTCGCCGCGGGCGCGCACGGCGGCCTCGATCGCCCCGAGGGCGGCGAGGGCGACGGCCTCGCGCCACGGGCGGGCGGCGACCCGGACGCCGACCGGCAGGCCCGCGCTCCCGGCCTCGCAGCGGGCGGCGGCCCGCTCGGCCCAGTCGCGCGAGGCGGCGCGCGGGACGGCCTCGTCGGCGCGGACGCGGGTCACGGGACGACGCCGGCCGGGTGACCGAGGAGGTTTTCGAGGGCGAAGCAGGCGCCGGCGATCCCGAGGTCGCGCGTCGCCCCGTGCACGAACGGCGGAAGCGCGCCGGCGGGCCGAGGATGGCGTCGAACGGCCCGCCCGGGGCCCGGTCAGCCCGGAAGGGCCAGGAGGAGGACGAGGATCAGGAGTCGCGCGGGCGAGCCGGATCGCATTGGCACCCGGCCCCTCTTGACGCGGCCCGGGGCGGATGGCAACCCGAAGGTCGCGCGAGGGGCGGCGCCGCGGCCCGGGGCGCGCGGCGCAGCCTCGACGCGGGCGGCCCGCGCCGCGCGCCGCGCCTCTTCGTCCCGTCGTCAGGCCGGAGCGCCCCCTCGCTTCCGGGGCTCGACCTTCTTCTCCCCGTGGAAGGTGAGCCCGCCCGCCGCCATCTCGCGCAGCAAGGACGCCGGCTCGAAGCGGATGCCGTGCTCGGCCTTCAGGCGGTCGAGGCGGGCCGCGACCTCGGCCGGGCCGAGGGCGTCGACGAGCCGGAAGGGCCCGCCCCTGAAGGGCGGGAAGCCGAGCCCCATCACCGCGCCCAGGTCGCCGTCGCGGGCGTTGCGGAGGATCCCCTCCTCGAAGCAGCGCACGGCCTCGTTCACGAGGACGAGGGTCAGGCGCCACGCGATCGCCTCGTCCGGCGCCGTCCGCGACGGCGTGACGCCGAGGAGCGCGTAGACGGTCTCGTCGACGGGGCGCCGCCCGCCCTCCTTCTTCTTCTCGACGTCGTGGCGGTAGAAGCCCTTCCCGCTCTTCTTGCCCTTGCGGCCGTCGGCGATCAGCTTCTCGATCCCGGGCGGCGGCGCGAGCCGCTCGCCGAACGCCTCGTGGAGGATGTGCCCGACCTTCTCGCCGACGTCGATGCCGACCTCGTCCATGAGGGTGAAGGGACCGACGGGGAAGCCGAACCGCACGAGCGCCTCGTCGACGGCGTCGACGGCGACGCCCGAGACGAGGGCGTGCGCCGCCTCGGCCAGGTAGGGGGCGAGGATGCGGGTCGTGTAGAAGCCCGGGCCGTCGCGGACGACGATCACGGTCTTCCCCTGGCGCCGCCCGAGGTCCACGGCCGTCGCGGTCGCGACCGGCGAGGTCTTCGGCGTGACGATGACCTCGAGCAGGGGCATCTTCGGCACCGGCGAGAAGTAGTGCATCCCGAGGACGTCCTCGGGGCGCGCGCTCGCCTCGGCGATCCGGGCGATCGGGATCGACGAGGTGTTCGAGGCGAAGACGCAGCCTTGCCGCGTCACGCCCTCGACCTCGCGCAGGACGCGGTGCTTGACGCCCAGGTCCTCGAAGACGGCCTCGATCACGACGTCCGCCGTCCTGAAGCCCGAGTAGTCCGTCGTCCCGGTGACGCGCGCGAGCAGCGGTTCGCGCTCGATCGGCGGGAGCTTGCGGCGCGTCGCCCGCTCCTCGAGCGGCCCGCGCACGGCGGCGAGCCCGCGCCCGACGCTCTCGAGGTCGCGGTCCTTCATCCGGACCGCGATCCTCGCCTCGGCGGCCGTCACGAAGGCGATCCCCGAGCCCATGAGGCCCGCCCCGAGGACGCCCACGCGCTCGACCCGGCGCGGCTCGACGCGCGCGTCCGGGCCGGGGTCCTTCTTCGAGGCGGTCGTGGCGAAGAAGATGGACATGAGCGCGCGCGCGTGCGGCGTCACGGCCAGCTCGCCGAAGGCCGTCGCCTCGGCCTCGTAGCCGGCCTTCTCGCCCTTCTCGATCCCCGCCCGCACGACCTCGAGGATCTTGAGCGGCGCCGGGTAGTTCCCGCGCGTCTTCGCGAGGACGCCGTCTCGCGCCTTGTCGAAGAGGATCCGCCGGCCGATGGGCGTCCGCTCGAGCCCGAGGGCCGCGAGCTTCGAGACGCTGAGCAGGCTCCTGAGCCGCTGTCCGAAGGCCGGGGCCGCCCGGGCCGCGCGCCCGCCCGCCGCCGTGCCGTCGCCGCGCGCGCCGCCGCCGCCATCGCCGCCCGACGCGAGCGCGAGCGCCCGCGCGCAGGCGACCTCGAGGAGGATCGGGCGCGGCACGACCTCGTCGACGAGGCCCATCTTGAGCGCCCGTCTCGCGTCCACCTGGCGCCCGGTGAGGAGCAGGTCGAGCGCCTCCTGCACGCCGACGAGCGCCGGCAGGCGCTGCGTCCCGCCCGCGCCCGGCAGGATCCCGAGCTGGACCTCGGGCTGGCCGAGCCGCGTCTTTTGGTCGTCGGTCGCGACGCGCTCGCGGCACGCGAGCGCCAGCTCGAGGCCGCCGCCGAGACACGCCCCGTGGATCGCCGCGACCACGGGCACGCGGAGGGTCGCGAGCCGCGCCATCGAGCGCTGGCCCTCGCGGGAGAGCGTGACGCCCTCCTCGACCGTCCGGATCCGCGCGAGCATCTGGATGTCCGCCCCGGCGATGAAGCCGTCGGGCTTGCCGGAGATGATCGCGAGCGCCCGGATCGACGGGTCGGACTCGACCTCGCCGAGCGCGCGCTCGACGTCGTCCTTGAAGTCCGGCTTGAGGGTGTTGACGGCCTCGCCCGGGACGTCGACCGTGACGACGGCGACGCCGTCCGGGCGCCTCGCGAGGGTGAAGGCGCGCCGCGGGGGCGCGCCGGCCGCGGCTTCCGGGCCCGGGCCCGGGCTCGACGTCCGGCTCATGACGGCACCTCCAGGACCATGGCCGCGCCCAGCCCGCCGGCGGCGCAGGCGGTGACGAGGCCGAGCCCGCCGCCGCGGCGGGCGAGCTCGCGGGCGGTCTGGACGATCATGCGGGCGCCGGTCGCGGCGAACGGGTGGCCGATCGAGATCGACCCGCCCGTGACGTTGAGCTTGTCGTCGTCGATCTCGCCCACGGGCTCGCTCCGCCCGAGCTCCTCCTGCGCGAACTTCCTCGACGCCAGCCGCTCAAGGACCGAGAGCACCTGGGCGGCGAAGGCCTCGTGGATCTCGACGAGCCCGATGTCGCGGAGCGAGACGCCCGCCCGATCCAGGGCCAGGGGCGTCGCGTACGCCGGGCCGATGAGGAGCTGGCCGGCCGGGTCGACGGCGACGAAGGACCAGCTCCGGACGATGGCGAGGACCGGCAAGCCGAGCGCCCTGGCCTTCTCCTCGCGCATGACGAGGAGCGCGCTCGCCCCGTCCGTGAGCGGCGAGCTGTTGCCGGCCGTGATCGTCCCGTGCCGCCGGTCGAACGCGGGCTTGAGCTTCGCGAGGGCCTCGACGCTCGAGTCCTTGCGGACGTTGTTGTCCTCGGCGAGGACCGCGCCGTCCGGCAGGTAGACGGGCATCGCCTCCTGCGCGAGCCGGCCGTCCGCCCAGGCCTTCGCGGCCATCGTGTGGCTGCGGTGGGCGAACGCGTCCTGGGCCTCGCGCGAGATCCCGTTCTCCTTCGCCATCTTCTCGGTGCTCTCGCCCATGGTGAGCCCGGTCGAGGGCTCCTTCGGGCTCGGCGGCGCCGGGACGAGGTCGCGCGGGCGGAGGGCGGCGAGCGCGCGCACGCGCTCCCTCACCGAGCGGGCCTTCGAGAGGTCGAGGAGGGCGCGGGCGAGGGGGCGGGAGACGGCGATCGGGACGACGCTGGCGCTGTCGGCCCCGCCGGCGATGCCGCAGTCGATCGCCCCCGCGCGGATCGCCTCGGCGACGTTCACGGTCGCCTGGATGCTCGTCGCGCACGCCCGCGAGACGCTGTAGGCCTCGATGTCGCGCGGGAGACCCGTCCCGAGGACGACCTCGCGGGCGATGTTCGGGGCGTCGAGCGACGGGACCACCTGCCCGTACACGACCTGCTGGACCTCGCGGGCCGGGACCTCGGTCCGGTCGAGCAGCTCGCGGACGACGAGGCGGCCGAGGTCGAGGGCCGAGAGGTCCCGGAACGCCGTCGCCTGGCGGGCGAAGGGGGTCCGGAGGCCGGCGACGATCGCGACGCGCGGGCCGGCGCCGTTCAAGCTCGCTGCGGATGCCATCGCTTTTCGTTCTCCCTCCGGCCCTGGTGTATCGCGTTCGCTCGGGTTCTACCAGTGTCGAGGTAGGGCCGTTGACGCCCGCGCCGCGGGCCGGCATGATTCCGGGCGACATGCTCGTCGCCGTCGCCTCGATCGTCGGCGGGATGATCGTCCTCATGGTCGGCGCGGAAGCGCTCGTCCGGGGCGCCTCCCGCCTCGCCCTCCGCCTCGGGATCACCCCGCTCGTCGTCGGCCTCACGGTCGTCGCCTTCGGGACCTCGACCCCCGAGATGGCGACGAGCGTCATCGCCCAGACCGAGGGCAAGGCGGACGTGGCCCTCGGGAACATCGTCGGCTCGAACATCGCCAACGTCGGCCTCATCCTCGCCCTCTGCGGCCTCATCGCCCCGCTCCCCGTCCAGGCGGTGACCGTCCGCCGCGACCTGCCGGCGCTCCTCGTGACGACGGGCGCCTTCGTCGCCATCTTCCTCCGGGGCTGGCTCGGCCGGCTCGAGGGCGCCATCCTCCTCGGCGCGCTCGCCGTCTTCATCGTCTACCAGGTCCGGGGGTCGCGGCGCGAGCCGCAGGTCGTCGAGGCCGAGTACGCCGAGGCGGTCGAGGTGAAGGGCCGGCACTGGCCCACCTGGCTCTGCGCCCTCGCGATCCTCGTCGGCCTCGCGCTCCTCGCGGGCGGCGGGAAGCTCCTCGTCGATGGCGCGGTCGTCCTCGCCCGCCGGATCGGCCTCTCGGAGCGGGTGATCGGCCTCACGATCATCGCGGTCGGGACCTCGCTCCCGGAGCTGGCGGCCTCGGTCGTCGCCGTCCTCCGCAAGGAGGTGGACGTCGCCGTCGGCAACGTCCTCGGCTCGAACCTCTTCAACATCCTCGGCATCGGCGGCGTGGTCGCCATCGTCGCGCCGGCCCGCCCGCCCGAGGCCATGCTGGCGCTCGACCTCCCCGTGCTCGTCGTCTCGGCGGTCGCGACCTCGATCTTCCTCTGGACCCGGCGCTCGCTCTCGCGCGCCGAGTCGGTCTTGCTGCTGGTGGGCTACGCCGCGTACGTCGCGGCCATCGTCGCGTGACGTCGTCCGCGTCCCGCGACGCCTTGCACGCGCGGGCGCGGCCCCGGACAATCTCGTCATGGAGCCCGAGCGCCCCCTCTTGCACGGACACACGCGGGCGGAGAGGAGGAGCCTCCACCTCCACCGGCTGGCGCTCGACGAGCTTCGACGCCGGCCGGAGCTCCGGGCGCGCGTGCTGGCGCTCCTCGAGCGCTGGCTCGCGGACGAGGCGACGATGAGCTCCCGGAAGTGGCTCGAGGAGTGGAACGCCCTGCTCCGCGAGGGGGATGTCGAGCGTCTCGCGAGCCGCGTCCTCGACCCCGAAGGCGGTCAGACCCTGCGCCAGTGCTCTCCGCTCGGGCCGGCCCTCACGCCCGCGGAGCGCTGGAAGGCGCTGCGCGAGGTCAACGAGGCCCTGCGCGAGGAGGCGCGCGGGCCGCGGCCGGCCGGGAGAAGGACCTCGAGTTCGTCTCGGTCCTCCTCCGCGAGCGGATCGTCACCGCCGAGCTCGTGGCCGGCCGGATCGAGGTCGTACCCGGGGCGAGCGGGGAGGCGCGGGCGCGGCTCCACACGCGGCTCCGCGCGGCGGCTCGCGCGGCCTGATCCCGCAGCCCGTCACGGCGGCGGCGACGCATCGGCCCCGGCGGCCGCGGCCGCGAGCGCGACCAGGTAGCTCCCCATGTGCGGGCCGTGGAAGCTCATCTTGTTCTCGTACTCCCAGCGGCCGTAGTAAGCGTCCGGGAGGACGTAGCCCGCGTAGTCGCCGTTGAAGGGGAGCGGCCAGGCGCGGAGCCCGCCGGTCGGGCCGGCGACGCGCGCTTTCAGCTCGAGCGCCAGCTCGCCCGAGAGCTCGCCCGGGAGGCCCAGGAGGACGTCGTTTCCGATGCGGAAGGCGGTGAGGTACGAGCGGTCGTTCGACTGCGTGCCCGCGACGAGCGGCGACACGCGGAGGTCGGGCGCGATGCGCGGCTGGAGCGGGGGCAGGCGGATGGCGGCGCCCGAGCCGCCGAGCGCCGGATCGGTCGCGAACGGCCCGGCCATCGCGAGCGCCTGACGCGCGCGGGAAGCCAGCGTCCGGCCCATGGCCATCGTGGCCTCGATCTCGCCCGCCGCCCCGGGCGGGTGGGGCGCCTGCGATCCGATCGCCCCGGCCGCGAGGAGAACGACGGCGTGGCCCCCGCCGACGGCCTCGAAGTCGCGCGCGAAGACGCCGGGATAGTCCGCGGACACGAACTGCCCCTTGCCGCCGATCACGGTCGCGTGCGCGGCGTAGCTCACGACGAGCCCGCGCCGCCCGTCATCGCGCACGACCTCGATCAACGCCAGGTCGTCGTCGACGGGCGGCGGCGTCGGGCGGCGTCCCTCCCAGTACCGGTCGCGCACGAGCTCGGGCACGCGGGCGTGCGCCGCGCGGAGCTTGGCCGGGGCGAGGTCCGCGATCGCTTGCCGGCCCGCCGCGACCAGCGCCTCCTCGATCGCGCGCGCGACCTCCCCGTCGAAGGGCCCCATCGCGATCCGCTCGCCGATCGTCGTCCCGAAGCCGCCGGGGCCCGAGTGCGTGTGCGTCGCCGTGAAGAGCACGCGCTCGCGCGGGACGTCGCCGAGCCGCGCGCCCACGGCCTCCGCGAGCCGCTCGTTCACGAGGAGGATGTCCGCTCCGAGGATGAGCAGCGGCGCGCCCTCCCCGCGCGCGAGCGCGACCGCCCGCGCCTTCACGGGATCGTGGACGCTCGTCGACCGGTTCTGGGCCCGCACCCCGTAGCCCGCGAGGGGCACGCCTCGCGCGGGCACGGCGATCTCCGCGATCCCGAACCCCGCCCGGAGCGGGCCGCGCCCGGCGCGGACCTCTCCATCGACGCGCCCGGAGAGCGCCCGCGCGGCCGCAAGCGCCTCCCGGCCGTAGGGTTGCTCGAGCGGCGGCCGCCGGTCGAGGGGCAGCGGCCCGAGAACGGCCGCGACCGCCGCCGCCGCTCCGGCGAGGAATGCGAACCGTCGCGTCGGGGTCACGGCGGCGGGCGCTCCATCAAATGACGGGCCATTCGGCCGGCACTGAGTTTGCGACAATTCTGGTCCGCTGCCCTTGATGCGCGCGCGGACCTCGAATAGAATAGCCGGCTGCGACTCCGGACCGAAAGATGATTTCGGGCCGCGGGCCGCTGAGAACGGGCGGGAGCGGGAAAACCACGACGAGGTCGAGCGAACCTTAGCCGCGGAATGGAGACGGAGGCCCTGCGGGGGGCCTCGCATGCGTCCATTTCGCGGCTGGTTGCATCATCTCGTCTTTTCACGATGAACCGACGGCGATCGGGAACGCCTCGACGCGGCATCACGCGCGGCGTCGGGGTCGAGGTCGCTGTTTCCACGCGCCGCCGAGATCGGGGCCGTCGATTGCCGGACGAAGAGCGCCCTGAACCGAACTGCCTGAACGCCTAGAGGCCTGCGCCGATCCATGGAATTGACGAGCCGAACGTACGGACGCGTCGCCGAGGTGCTCCCGGTCCCGAACCTCCGGGACCTCCAGGTGAAGAGCTTCCGCCGCTTCCTCCAGCTCGACCAGCCGCCCCACAAGCGGGAGGAGGTCGGGCTCGAGGCGATCCTGGGCGAGATCTTGCCGATCGAGAGCTACGACGGCTCGATCGTCATGGAGTACCGCGGTTACGAGCTCGGCCGCCCGCGCTACACGGCCGACGAGTGCCGGCGCCTGCGCCTCACGTTCGGCATGCCCTTCCGCATCCGCGTGCGCCTGAAGCGCCAGGGCGGCGAGCAGATGGACGAGGACGTCTACCTGGGCGAGATCCCGAAGATGGTGGGCGGCGGCGAGTTCATCGTGAACGGCGTCGAGCGCGTCATCGTCTCCCAGCTCCACCGCTCGCCCGGCGTCGACTTCGCCGAGGAGATCGTCGCCCAGGAGCAGCGCCTGCACCGCTGCCGCATCATCCCCGAGCGCGGCTCCTGGATCGAGCTCGAGGTCACGCGCAAGCTCGCGCTCCGCGTCCGCATCGACCAGTCGGTCAAGTTCCCCGCCACGTCGCTCCTGCGCTGCTTCGGCGAGCGGTTCGCGACCGACGCCGACGTCATCCGCCGCTTCTACACGACCGAGGTCGTGAAGCTCGGCGACTCGCCGAAGACGCTCGACAAGATCCAGAACCGGGTCACGGTCCACCCGATCAAGGACCCGGACACGGGCAAGGTCCTGGTCGAGATGGGCGAGCCGATCCCGTCCGAGACGGCCAAGATGATCCGCGACTTGGGCGTCGCCGAGCTCGAGGTCATCGTCGAGTCGAAGGACAGCCCGCTCGACCCGCTGATCCTCAACACCCTGAAGGAGGACCCCGGGGTCCGGAACCGCGAGGAGGCCCTCGCCAAGCTCTACAGCCGCCTGCGCCCCGGCTACCCGCCCGACAAGCGCAAGGCCGAGGAGCTGTTCCAGGACCGCTTCCTCAACAGGCAGAAGTACTCGCTCGGGCGCGTCGGCCGCTTCCGCATCAACCGCAAGTTCGGCCTGCCCGAGCAGGAGGGCCTCGAGGAGGGGAGCGAGAAGCTCCTGCTCTCGGCCGACGACCTCTGCCGCTGCATGGAGTACATCCTGAAGCTCCGCGTCGGCCGGGGCGAGGTGGACGACATCGACCACCTCGGCAACCGGCGCGTCCGGACGATCGATGAGCTGGCGATGGAGGAGTTCCGCCGCGGCTTCCTCCGCATGAAGCGCGCGGCCCAGGAGCGGATGGGGCTCATCGACCCGGAGAAGATGGCCGAGCTGACGCCGCGCGGGTTGCTCCACCACAAGCCCGTGGCGTCGGCGATCGAGGGCTTCTTCGGGCGCGGCGAGCTGTCGCAGATCGTCGACCAGACGAACCCGCTCGCCCAGCTCACGCACGAGCGCCGGCTCTCGGCCCTCGGGCCGGGCGGCCTGAACCGCAAGCGTGCGGGCTTCGAGGTCCGCGACGTCCACATCTCGCACTACGGGCGGCTGTGCCCGATCGAGACGCCGGAGGGGTCGAACATAGGCCTCATCTCGTCGCTCGCGATCTACGCCCGGGTGGACGAGTACGGCTTCCTCATCACGCCCTACCGCGTGTTCAAGAGGGGCAAGTTCACGGGCGAGGTCGTCTACTACCGCGCCGACCAGGAGGAGGGGCGGATCATCGCCCCGGCGGACACGCCCGTGGACAAGGAAGGGCGGGTCGTCGGCCCGACCGTCCTCGTGCGCAAGGGCGGCGACTTCCTCCTCGTCAAGCCCGAGGACGTCGAGCTCATGGACGTCTCGCCGAAGCAGCTCGTGTCGCTCTCGGCGGCCCTGATCCCGTTCCTCGAGCACGACGACGCGAACCGCGCGCTCATGGGCTCGAACATGCAGCGCCAGGCCGTGCCGCTGCTCACGACCGAGCCGCCGGTCGTCGCGACCGGCCTCGAGAAGGCCGTGGCCGCGAACTCGGGCATGGTCGTGACGGCCGAGGAGGCGGGCGTCGTCACCAGGGTCGATGCGCTCGAGATCCAGGTCGGGACGCGGAACTACAAGCTCAAGAAGTTCTCGGGCCTGACCGAGAAGACGTGCCTGAACCAGCGGCCGGCCGTCAAGGTGGGCGACCGGGTCGAGCTGGGCCAGGTCATCGCCGACGGCGCGGCGACGCGCGAGGGCGAGCTGGCGCTCGGGAAGAACGTCCTCGTCGCCTTCATGACGTACGACGGCTACAACTTCGAGGACGCGATCCTCATAAGCGAGAAGCTCGTCGGCGAGGACGTGTTCACCTCCGTGCACATCGAGGAGTTCGAGTGCAAGGTCCACGAGACGGACCTCGGCAAGGAGGAGATCACGGCCGACGTCCCGAACGTCTCGCGGCGCGCGCTCGCGAACCTGGACGAGAGCGGGATCGTGCGGGTCGGGACGCGCATCCAGCCGGGCGACATCCTCGTCGGCAAGGTCGCGCCGAAGAGCAAGACCGAGCTCACCCCCGAGGAGAAGCTCCTGCGCGCGATCTTCGGGCGCATGGGCGAGGAGGTGAAGAACGAGTCGCTCGAGGTGCCGCCGGGCGTCGAGGGCGTCGTCATCGACACGGTCCGCTTCGCCCGGAAGGCGCACCTGACGGACGACGAGCGCGACGAGAGCGAGCGCAAGGTCCGCGACGCCAAGGAAGGGTACGACTCGAAGGTCGCCGAGCAGGCCCAGCTCATGATCTCGGCCCTCGAGCAGTTCCTGGGCGGGCCCGTGCTCGTCGAGGGCGGCGCCGTCCGCCTGACGCCGCAGGACCTCCAGGAGATGGAGGCGCGCGAGATCCGGACGCTCCTCGGCCCGGCGCGGGTCCACGGCGTCAAGGACGAGCGGCGCGAGGAGCGGCTCCTCGAGATCGTCGAGCAGTTCGCCGAGCGGATCGAGGACCTCGAGATCGCGCGGGCGCGGACGATCGAGCGGCTCCAGAAGGGGGACCAGCTCGAGGCGGGCGTGCTCGAGCTCGTCAAGGTCTACATCGCGACCAAGCGCAAGGTGCGGGTCGGCGACAAGATGGCGGGGCGCCACGGCAACAAGGGCGTCGTCGCCCGGATCCTGCCGGTCGAGGACATGCCGTACCTCCAGGACGGGACGCCGGTCGACATCCTCCTGAACCCGCTCGGGGTGCCGTCGCGCATGAACGTCGGCCAGATCCTCGAGACGCACTTGGGCTGGGCGGCGAAGCTCCTCGGGTTCCAGGCGATCACGCCGGTCTTCGACGGCGCGTCCGAGCCCGAGATCCACGAGGCGCTGCGCACCGCCGGGCTGCCCGAGGAGGGGAAGGTGAAGCTCCTCGACGGCCGCACGGGCGAGCCCTTCGATCAGACGGTGACGGTCGGCTACATCTACATGATGAAGCTCCACCACATGGTGGACGACAAGATCCACGCCCGCGCGACCGGGCCGTACTCGCTCATCACGCAGCAGCCGCTCGGCGGGCGCGCCCGCTTCGGCGGGCAGCGCTTCGGCGAGATGGAGGTCTGGGCGCTCGAGGCGTACGGCGCGGCCAACATCCTCCAGGAGCTCCTGACCGTCAAGTCGGACGACGTCGACGGGCGGGCGAAGATCTACGAATCCATGGTCAAGGGCGAGAACGTCCTCGAGCCCGGCACCCCGATCAGCTTCGAGGTGCTGACGAACGAGATCAAGGGCCTCTGCCTCAACATGGAGCTGATGAAGACGCGGGGCGAGGCCGGCGTCGAGATGCGCGTCCGGGTCTCCCAGGACTCGTAGCGGTGGCGAAAAGCGGAAGAGGAGCGCGCTTCGAATGATCAAGGAATTCTACGATCGGATCAACGATTACGGCGCGGTTCGGATCCGCCTGGCGTCGCCGGAGGACATCCGCAAGTGGTCCTGCGGCGAGGTGAAGAAGCCGGAGACGATCAACTACCGCACGTATCGCCCCGAGAAGGACGGCCTCTTCTGCGAGAAGATCTTCGGGCCGGAGAAGGACTGGGAGTGCTTCTGCGGCAAGTACAAGGGGATCAAGCACAAGGGCATCACGTGCGACCGCTGCGGCGTCGACATCACGCACTCGCGCGTGCGGCGGAAGCGCATGGGCCACATCACGCTCGCCGCGCCCGTCGTCCACATCTGGTTCTTCAAGGCGATGCCGTCGCGGCTCGGCCGGCTCCTCGGGAAGAAGACGTCGAGCCTCGAGAAGGTCATCTACTTCCAGGAGTACCTCGTCATCGAGCCGGGCGACACGCCCTTGAAGGAGAAGCAGCTCCTCACCGAGGACGAGTACCGGAAGGCGCGCGAGCAGTACGGTGACGCCTTCGAGGCGGGGATGGGCGCCGAGGCCGTGAAGAAGGTCCTCTCGAGCATCAACCTCGACACGCTCTACGAGGAGCTGTCGAAGGAGCTGCGCGAGACGAGCTCGAAGCAGAAGCAGAAGAACCTGATCCGGCGGCTGAAGATCGTCAAGGCCCTCCGCGACTCGGAGAACAAGCCCGAGTGGATGGTCCTCGACGTCATCCCCGTGATCCCGCCCGAGCTCCGTCCGCTCGTGCTGCTCGAGAGCGGCAACTTCGCGACGAGCGACCTGAACGACCTCTACCGGCGCGTCATCAACCGCAACAACCGCCTGAAGAAGCTCCTCGACCTCGGGGCGCCCGAGGTCATCATCCGCAACGAGAAGCGCATGCTCCAGCAGGCGGTGGACTCGCTCTTCGACAACAACCGCTGCCGGCGGCCGGCGCTCGGCTCGAACAACCGCCCGCTCAAGTCGCTGACCGACATGATCAAGGGCAAGCAGGGCCGGTTCCGCCAGAACCTCCTCGGCAAGCGCGTGGACTACTCGGCCCGCTCGGTCATCGTCGTCGGGCCGGAGCTCAAGCTCCACCAGTGCGGCCTGCCGAAGAAGATCGCGCTCGAGCTGTTCCAGCCGTTCATCATCCGCCGGCTGAAGGAGCTCGGGCACGCCGACACGATCAAGTCGGCGAAGAAGATGCTCGAGCGCAAGGACCGCGAGGTCTGGGACATCCTCGAGGACGTGACCTCGAACCACCCGGTCCTCCTGAACCGCGCGCCGACGCTGCACCGCATGGGCATCCAGGCGTTCGAGCCGATCCTGATCGAGGGCAACGCCATCAAGATCCACCCGCTCGTCTGCGCCGGGTTCAACGCCGACTTCGACGGCGACCAGATGGCGGTCCACCTGCCGCTCTCGCTCGAGGCGCAGGTCGAGGCGGCGACGCTCATGCTCTCGATCCACAACATCTTCTCGCCCGCGAACGGGGCGCCGATCATCGCGGCGTCGCAGGACATCGTCATGGGGTGCTACTACCTCACGGCGCTCGTCCCCGGCGAGCGCGGCGAGGTGCCCGAGCGCGAGAAGGCGAAGGAGACGGGCAAGCCCTGGGTCCCGTACGCGAACGAGACCGAGGCGCTCATGGCCCACGCCCAGGGCAAGGTCGACCTGCACGCGCGCATCTACGTGCGGATGCCGAAGGACCGCCTCGTCCTCGACGACAAGCTCGTCGTGGACAAGGGGGACCGGGGGATCTTCGCGACGACGATCGGCCGGATCGTCTTCAACGACACGCTGCCGAAGGCGCGGAACGACCGGGGCGACTGGATCCCCTTCTACAACTACACGCTGACGAAGGGCGGCGTGAACCAGGTCATAGCCGAGTGCCACAAGTACCTCGGGCGCGAGCACACGCTCGACTTCCTCGACAGCCTGAAGGAGCTCGGGTTCAAGTACTCGACGCTCGCCGGCCTCTCGTTCGCGACGGCCGACCTGAAGATGCCGCAGCGCAAGCCCGAGATCATCGAGCGGACCGAGAAGACGGTGCAGAAGGTCCGCGACCAGTACAACAAGGGGGTGATCACCGAGGGCGAGGCGCACAACCAGATCATCGACCTCTGGACGCAGGCGACGGAGGAGGTCGGGGCCGAGATGATGCGCGAGCTCAAGGAGGACCGGAAGGAAGGGAAGCTCTACCTGAACCCGATCTTCCTCATGGCGACCTCGGGCGCGCGCGGCTCCGTCCAGCAGGTGCGCCAGCTCGCCGGCATGCGCGGGCTCATGGCGAAGCCGTCGGGCGAGATCATCGAGACGCCGATCAAGGCGAACTTCCGCGAGGGCTTGAAGGTCCTCGAGTACTTCTCGTCGACGCACGGCGCCCGCAAGGGCCTCGCCGACACGGCGCTCAAGACGGCCGACTCGGGGTACCTGACGCGCAAGCTCGCCGACGTCGCCCAGAACGTCGTCATCAACATGAACAACTGCGAGACCCTGCGCGGGATCACGAAGCAGGCGACGCGCAAGGGCGACCAGTACGAGGTCCCGCTCTGGAAGGCGCTGCGCGGGCGGATCGCGCGCGACACGCTCGTCAACATCCTCACGGACGAGATCATCGTCCAGGAGAACGAGATCATAACGGAGGAGCGGGGGAAGAAGATCGAGGAGATCTTCGGCAAGGACACGAAGGTCCGCATCCGCTCGCCGCTCACCTGCGAGGCGCCGCTCGGCGTCTGCGCGAAGTGCTACGGCATGGACCTCTCGACGCAGGCGCTGGTCGAGGAGGGGCTGGCGGTCGGGATCATCGGCGCCCAGTCGATCGGCGAGCCGGGCACGCAGCTCACCATGCGCACGTTCCACATCGGCGGGTCGGCGCAGCGCCTGATCGAGGAGTCCGAGGTCAAGGCGAAGGCCGGCGGCACCATGCGGTACACGAACGTCCAGACGGTGAAGGACGAGGACGACGAGACGGTCGTGCTCTCGCGCGGCGGGTCGGTGTCGGTGCTCGACGAGAAGAAGCGCGAGCTCGAGAAGTACGAGGTCCAGCCCGGGGCCTTCATCCGGATCGCCGAAGGCGACAAGGTGAAGAAGGGCCAGATCCTCGTCAAGTGGGACCCGCACTCGGTGCCGATCCTCGCCGAGAAGGCCGGCATCGTGGCCTACGAGGACGTCGTCGAGGGCCACACCATGCGCGAGGAGACGGACACCGTCACCAAGCACAAGCGCAAGGTGATCATCGAGCACAAGGGCGACCTGCACCCGCAGGTCGTCGTGAAGGACGAGTCGGGCTCGATCATCGTCGTCTACCCGATCCCCGAGAAGGCCATCCTCATGGTCAACGAGGGGGACAAGATCTCGGTCGGCAAGATGATCGCGAAGACGCCGCGCGAGATCATGGGCACGCAGGACATCACGGGCGGCCTGCCGCGCGTCACCGAGCTCTTCGAGGTCCGCAAGCCGAAGAGCCCGGCGGTGCTGGCCGAGATCGACGGCACGGTCGAGCTCGGCGAGAAGCGCAAGGGCAAGCGGACGATCATCGTGCGGAACGAGAGCGGGATGGAGGTCGAGCACCTGATCCCGCGCGGGAAGCACATCAAGGTGACGAAGGGCCAGGTCGTGAAGGCCGGCGACCCGCTCGTCGACGGGCCGCAGATCCCGCACGACATCCTCCGGATCAGCGGCGAGGAGGCGACGCAGCAGTACCTGCTGCGCGAGATCCAGGGCGTCTACCGGTCGCAGAACGTGACGATCGACGACAAGCACATCGAGATCATCATCGGGCAGATGCTGCGCCGCGTGAAGATCGAGACGGGCGGCGACACCGAGTTCCTCCCGGGCGACGTCGTCGACAAGTTCCGCTACAAGGCCGAGAACGAGCGGGTGATGAAGCGCGGCGGCCAGCCGGCGACGGCCAAGCCGCTGCTCCTCGGCATCACCAAGGCCTCGCTCTTCAGCGAGAGCTTCATCTCCGCCGCCTCCTTCCAGGAGACGACGAAGATCCTGACGCGCGCCGCCCTCGCCGGCGAGGTCGACTACCTCCTCGGCCTCAAGGAGAACGTCATCCTCGGCCACATGATCCCGGCCGGCACGGGCTTCAAGGGCTACCTCTCGATGCCCGTCGGCCACGAGTCGACGGACAAGGAAGCGCCCGCGATCCCGACCCCGCCGTCCAAGCCGCGGACGGAGGAGGAGGCGATCGCGCTCGCGGAGAAGCAGCTGCGGGCGGGGTAGGTCGAGCACGCCGCCGGCTCCGGCCGGCGGGCTCGGGTTCGGGTTCGAGATCGACGGGCGCGGAGACGAGGTGGCCGGTGCCGGCGATCGACCTGGCGGCGCGGTAGGCGCCTCGAGTCGAGAAGAGGCGGGTCAGTCGGCCCGCGCGGCCTCCAGGATCGACACCAGGTCTTCCGGAACCGGGAGGACGCGGCGGAGATCGAATCCGGCCTCGGTCAGCAGCCGCTTCCACTCGCCGAGGCTGCGCTCCCGTCCTCCCGTGATCGCCAGCATGTTGAGGTCGCTCATCAACCGCCGTTCGAGCTCGGCGTCGGCGCGATCGATGACATCGGGCAGGACGAACTCGATCACGAGCACCCGGCCCTCCGCCGGCAGGACGGCGCGGCAGTGGCGGAGGACCTGGCTCGCCGTCCGATCGTCGAAGCCGTGGAGCACGTGCTTGAGGAGGTACACGTCGGCCCCGGCCGGGACCTCCTTCGTCAGGTCGGCGGCCACGAGCGTGCACCGTCCCGCCAGTCCGCCGCTCTGGAAGCGCGGCCTCGCCTCCTCGATCGAGGACGGGCGATCGACGAGCATCCCGTCGACGCTGGAGAAGGCCTCGAGGATCGCGGCGATCATCGCTCCGCCGCCGCCGCCGAGGTCCGCGACGACGCGGGCCCGCGAGAAGTCCCAGGCGACGGCGATCGGCATGTAGTCCCGCGCGGGCGACGTGCCCATGACGGCGCGAAAGACGGCGGGCGCCGCGGGGTCCTGCGACCAGCGGTCCGGCGCGCCGGCCGGTCTCACGTCCATCGCGGGCCGCCCCGTCCGGACGCACTCGGTCAGGTACGACCACCCGTCGGCCAGCAGGTCGGCCCAGAACACGACGCCGGCCCACGCCGAGTCGGGGACGTCCTTGCGGAGCGGGCGGCCGAACGACGTCAGCACGAAGCGCGACGGGGCGGTCTCGGCGACGACGCCGAAGCTCGCGAGCGCGCGCAGCAGGCGGTAGAGCGACGAGGGCTCGGCCCCGCACGCACCGGCGAGCTCGTCGACCGTTCGCTCGCCCTCACCGAGCGCGTCGGCCACGCCGAGACGCGCAGCCGCGCAGAGCGCGCGGCTGCGGAAGTAGCCCATGGCGATCTCGGTCAGGGCGACGTTGCCGCCGGCAACGGCGGTCTTGGCCATGGGGGGCGAGCCTCAGAAGAGACGCGCTCCGCCCGGCTTCCGCGCCTCGGGGCCGGGGCCGGGCGCCGGCTCGTTCTCCCGCGGCTCCTTCGCCGCGAGCCGCTCGACGAGGAAGCGCGTCGCCCGGTCGATGCCCGTCGGATGGATCGCGGCCGCGATGTGGCCGGCGCCCGCGAGGACGACGATGTCCGCCGGGACGCCCACGCGCTCGAGCGCCGCGATCATGCCGCGCGGCTCGTCGAGGCCGACCGCCAGGTCGGCGCCGCCGTGGACGAAGAGCATGGGCGGATCGTCCGCCGTCGCGTGCGTGACGGGCGACATCTTCTCGTAGACGTCGGGCGCCTCGGCGCGCGTCTTGCCGACGAGGAAGACGAACGTGCGCGAGCTCGGTCCGACGTCCGTGAAGTCGCAGGGCGCGCCGCCCGCGACCACCGCCGCCACGCGCGCGCTCGGCGCGTCCGCCGGGGTGTCGGCCTCGCGCCACGCGCCGTCGGGGCTCGCCCCGAGCAGCGCCGCCAGGTGCCCGCCCGCCGAGTAGCCGAACGCGCCGATCCGCTCCGGGTCGACGCGCAGCTTGCCCGCGTTCGCCCGTACCCAGCGCACGGCGGCCGCGCAGTCGAGGATCTGGGCCGGCCACTTGTGCCTGGGCGCGAGCCGGTAGTCGATCGAGAACGCCGCCACGCCGGCGCGCGCGAACGCGAGCGCGTGGATCGCGAGCTGGAGCTTGTCGCCCGAGCGCCAGCTCCCGCCGTGAATGACGACGACGGCCGGGTGCGGGCCCGCGCCGTCCGGCAGGTAGGCGTCGAGCTTCAGCTCGAGGCCGCCCGGCGTCGCGTAGACGACGTCGCGCTGGAAGTCGATGGCGCGCGCCGGCGCGGGGACCGCCGCGAGCGCCGCGGGCACCACGAGGAGGGCGAGCAAGGCGAGCGTTCGAGCGTTGGGCATGGCCACCTCCGGGTCGTCCAAGAGCTTGCTATGGCGTGGCCGCCACGTCAAGACTACCCCGACCCTATCGCATCACGTCGTCTCCGATGTCCACGTTCCAAAGGCCCCAGGCCTGCTGCGACTTCTGCCTTCGCCCCGGGGTCCCGCTCGCGCGCGTCGATGGGCCCTACTTCGACCAGGCGACGGCGCTCTGCGAGACGCTCGCCGAGGTCGCGACCGAGGTGCGGCGCACGGCGAAGACGCCGGCGAACGGTCGGAGGCGACGGTCGCGTGGGCGTAGATCCCGAAGAGGAGGGCGGTGCACGCGTCGGGACGGCCGGACCGCCCCCTCTCGGCCCGGGAGCGGGAGATCCCCTCGAAGAGGCTGCGAGCGCGACCGCCAGCGCGTCACGTGACGCCACCCAGTGCGAAGGCGACCCGCCGCCAAGTGGACGACCAGGGGTACGCCGCCCGGAAGTGGAGCACGATGCGGCGCACGGACTCGACGACGCGCGCGCCGATCTTGATCAGGCGCTCGCGCAGCGTGGTGACTTGCAGGCGGGCGGCCTCGGTGCGGCGTGCGCGAAGACGAAGTTGCTGAAAGAGGACGTAGGCCGTCGCGGCCATCAGCACTCGAAGCTGGTTCGCGAGGAAGCTCGACGAGCTCGTCCGGTCGACCTGCAGACCGTGATGGAGTTCCTTGATCCGGTTCTCGATGTCACCGCGCCCTCGGTAGACGTCATGAGCCGGCTCCGGCTTCATGGAAGAGAGCTTGACCGCGACAAGCCGAGCATCCGATGAAGGCCCTTCTCGTCCATCTCGAGCAGCGCGAAGGCGAGCTCCGCCTCCGCCTGCCGCTCCCGCCGCGTCAGCTCGCAAGGCCGCGCGTCCAGGGCCCGCGCCGCCCGCATCTTCGCGTTTCCGACCCTGACGTTTGCCCTCCGGCCGGTATCAAGCACAGGCCGCGCGACGCGAGCGTGCGCGGGCGCGATCGCGCCGGCCGCCTTGACTTCCTCATTATATACGCTAACGTATAGAATGATGGGCAGGCGGGCGCTGGTCACGCAGGAGCAGTGGCTCGATCGCGGGCTCGAGGCTTTCGGGCGCGCGGGGCGCGCCGGGCTCAAGGTGGAGTCGCTCGCGGCCGCGCTCGGCTGCAGCAAGGCCGGCTTCTACTGGTACTTCGGGTCGAAGGCCGTGTTCGAGGGGCGCGTCGTCGAGCACTGGCGACGGCGCGAGACGCTCTCGCTCATCGAGGCCGCCGAGCGCGCCGCCTCGCCGCGCGAGAAGCTCCAGAGCCTGTTCGAGCGTGTGCTGAGGCTGCCGCGCTCGGGCGACTTCCTCTTCCACCTCCGCGCCCTCGCCCGGAAGAGCGCGCGCTTGCGCGCCGTGCTCGAGGATGTCGAGCGGACCCGCCTCGAGTACGTCGCCCGCGTCCTCGTGGATCTCGGCCAGCCCGAGGGCCGCGCGCGCGAGCGGGCGGAGGTCCTCTACCACTACTATCTCGGCTGGTACGAGCGCCACAAGCACGAGCGGCTGTCGAAGGCCGAGCTCGCGAAGCAGATCGCCGTCGCGGCGCGCATCGTGGGGCTCGCGCCGCTCGAGCCCGCATCGGAGGTGAAGCGATGACCGTCGACCCGGCCGACCACCGGAGTCGCCCCTGGCGGGTGCACGCGCTCGCGCGGGACTTCCGCCTCCTCGACGCCTGGCGGCTCCCGATCGAGGCCGACCCGGCGCGCGGCGACACGTTCGACGAGTTCTACCGCCTGTTCGTGGCCGGCGGGCTCGAGACCGAGAGCGCCGCCGCCAACGCGCTCGTCGCCCTGCGGGCCTGGCTCGGCCGGATCCTCCGGTTCGAGCCGCCCGGCGAGCGGCTCCCGATCCCGGGGTGCGCGGAGACGAGCGTCGCGGCGCGGCTCGATGCGGCGGACCGCGCCCGCGATCGAGCCGCGGCCTTCGCGCCGCCCGCGGAGCGCATCGACTTCCGGCCGATCTACGTCTTCGAGGACGAGGCGCTCGTCGAGGTCTCGAACCGGACGATCCACGCGCTCGTCCACGTCGGCTGGGTCGATGCCCCGGGGCCCGCGGGCGCCGGGAGGAAGACCGCCGAGCTCGGGGTCTACGTGAAGTCGCGCGGCCGGCTGAGCGACCTCTACATGTCCCTCATCGGTCCCTTCCGCCACTTGGTCGTCTACCCCGCCTGGTTCGCGAGCATTCGCCGGCGCTGGGAGGGGCGCCCGCGCCGGGACGCCCAGCTTTCCCGTTGACCCGGTCGGGCGCGCGCGCGAGCGCATGCGCTTTTCGGGCGATCGCCTATAATTCTCCGCGACGAGCCGCAGGGGGAGACGATGGAGCCGAAGACGCAACCACCGGGCTTTAACGGTCCCGAGCGGCGCCGCGAGGCGCGCGCGAAGGTGTCCGTCCCCGCCGAGCTGCATCTCGCGGGCAAGATCTACCTCGGGGTGATCCGCGACCTGAGCACGCTCGGCGCGTACGTCGAGCTGATCTCCGGGGACGAGTTCGCGAACGTCGGGAACGGCCGCCTCGTCGTGAAGGCGCTCGGGCCGATCGACGTGGCGGTGCGGAGCAAGCGCTTCGACGAGGCGGTCGTCGTCGGGCTCGGCGTGCAGTTCATGGGGCTCTCGGGGCAGAAGCGAGACGTCCTCGCCCGGCTGATCGAGAGCGCCCGCGTCGAGGATTAGAGGAGGTGCCGCGGGGGGCCCCGCCCCCTCGCCCCACCCTCAAACCCCCGGCCCGCCCGTCGCCCCGGCCCTCTCCGTGTCAAACCTGTGTCACATCTCGTCTAGGGCCTTGAAACGACCCCCCGCGGACACTATCCTTGCCGTCTTTTCGATCGTCGGTCGCCTCGTCCGTCGGTCGTCCGGCCTCCCGGCCGGGCCCCGGATCGCAGCGCTGGAGGGGAACTCGATGCGTCACGTTCGTTCCCGGTCGATCCTCGCGCTCTCGCTCGTCGCGACGACGAGCTTCGCGCTCTCGCTCGCCCTCGCCGGCTGCCGCAACGGCGCCTCCCCGTCGGGTGGGCCGCAGCAGCCGAGCTCGTCCAACCCCGGCTCCCAGCCCGGGCCCGGGCCCGCCCCCGCCCCCGCGCCGGCGCCGGCCCCCGCTCCGGCCCCCGCGCCGACGATCTTCTACGAGGAGAACTTCGAGAGCGGCGCGCCCGGGTTCGCGCAGGGGACGACCGAGATGAAGGTCGGCACCCCGTCCGGCACGACCGCGACCGGTCAGACGAAGGCGGCGCACGGCGGGTCGAACGTGCTCGGCGCCGGGCTCACCGCGCCGATCGGCGACCTCGTGAACGAGGCCGCGGTCACGCCGGCGATCGACCTCGCGCAGGCGACGGATCCCGTGCTCGTCGTCTGGATCTGGTACGACACCGAGCGCCTCTGGGACGGCGGCAACGTGGCCGTGTCGACGGCGGCGAACCCGGCGCCGGTGCTCCTCGATCCCGTCGCCGGATACACCGGCCTCGTCGACGCGCTCGCCGAGGACGGCTTCACCGGCGGCTCGCAGGTCTGGGTCGAGCATCGCTTCGACCTCAAGCCGTACGCCGGCCAGCAGATCAACATCGTCTTCAAGTTCGGGAGCGATGACAGCGTTCAGAGCACGGGCTTCTTCGTCGACGACATCCGCGTCGGCGAGGCGTCCGTCGTCGGCTCGGCGACGCCGGCCGGCACCGTGATCTACACCGAGGACTTCGAGGGCGCGACCCCGACGACGACGAAGGCGGCGGTCAGCCAGTGGGAGTTCGGCACCCCGGGGACCGTGGGCCCGACCGGCGCCGCCCAGGGCCAGCGCTGCGCCGGCACCGTCATGGGCGGGATGTACGCCCACAACATCTCCCAGGACCGCCTGAAGACGACGATGCTCGACTTCAACGGGGCGACCGGCGGGACGCTCACCTTCAAGCACTGGTACCAGACCGAGGCCCTGTTCGACGGCGGGCGCATCCTCGTCACCCGCGACGACGTCAACTACGAGGCGATCACGCCGCTCTCGGGCTACCCGGGCAACGTCTTCGCCCTCGGCCAGCAGCCCGGCTACAACGGCGACTCGACGCGCTGGACGACCGTGACCGTGGACCTCACCCCGCTCCTCAGCAACCCGGCGGTCGGCCGCACGTTCAAGGTCGTCTTCGAGTTCGCGACGGACGGCAGCATCGCCGCGCCCGGCTGGTACATCGACGACATCAAGGTCTACCGCCAGTAACCCGGGCGGAACGTTCTTTCGACTCTCTTCGGGCCGGGGGGGCGACACGAGCCCCCTCGGCCCTTTATGATTCTCGGGCCGACCTCACATGGGCATCTTCGCCGACAGCCGCAGCGAGGAGTCCGTCCCCCTCCCCGAGATGAACGCCGCCGCCGAGCGGCGCCTCCGGGACCACCACCGGGCGTGCTCCGGCCAGGAGCCGGACGCCGTCGCGCGCGCGCCCGGGCGCGTGAACCTGATCGGCGATCACACCGATTACATGGACGGGCTCTGCCTGCCGGCGGCGATCGGGCTCTACGTCTACGCCGCCGCCTCTCGGCGCCCCGACGGGCTCTGGCGTTTCCACGCCGCCGGCGAGGCCAGCGACCTCGAGGTCGACCCCGGGCTCGCCGAGACGCCGGACCAGCTCACGTGCCCGCGCTGGGCCCTCTACCCGCTCGGGGTCGCGCGGGCGATGGACGACGTCGCCCCCCTCGGGTTCGGCTTCGACGTCACGTTCGCGGCCAGCCTCCCGGCCGGCCAGGGGCTCGGCTCGTCGGCCGCGCTCGAGGTGGGGGCGGCGGTCGCCCTGCACGCGCTCGCCGGGCGCTCCTTCGAGCCGCTCGCCATCGCCCGCCTGGCCTGCGACGTCGAGCGGCGCGCGGCCGGCGTCCAGTGCGGGATGCTCGACCAGGTCGCGACCGCCATGGGGCGCGCCGGGCAGGCCCTGTTCCTCGACTGCCGCGACCTCACGACGCGGCCGATCGCGCTGCCCCTCGACCGCTTCGCGCTCGTCGTCGTCCAGAGCGGCCGCCCGCGCGCGCTCTCGGGCGTGGGCTACAACGACCGGCGCCGCGAGACGCGCGAGGCGCTCGAGGCGCTCTCGAGCCTGCTCGGGAAGCCGTTAGCGCCGGGCGATGTGACCGTCCCGGACCTGGACCTCGCCGCCTCGGGGCTCACGCCGCGCCAGCGCCGTCGCCTCTACCACGTCGTCACCGAGAACGAGCGCGTCCGCCGCTGCGTCGAGGCGCTCGAGCGCGGCGACGACGCGGCCGTGCGCGCGCTGTTCCTGGCGTCGCACCGGTCGCTGCGCTTCGACTTCGAGGTGTCGACCCCCGAGCTCGACCACCTGGTGGAGCTGGCGCTCGCCCACCACCCGAAGGTCGCCGCCCGCCTCACGGGCGCGGGCTTCGGGGGCTGCACGGTGAACCTCGTGCCGCTCGAGGCCCTCGACGGCTTCCGGCGCGAGGTCCCGCGGCGCTTCCGCTCGCGCTTCAAGGTCGACGCCCGCGCGCTCGCGGTCCCCGTGGTCGACGCCGCCTCGCGCGTCGCCTGAGCCCGGGCCGGGCGCCGCCGTCGCCCGGTCCCGGACTCGCCGCGCGGGCGCGCCGCGCTTGCGCCATCGTCGCCCGGAGGATACTCTTCTGCCGAAATGATCGACCCGAAGCTCATAGCCGAGGTGCCGCTCTTTCACTCCCTCGGCGCCGAGGATCGCCTCTCCCTGGCCGCGTGCTTCCACGAGGAGAGCGTCCCCGCCGGGACGAAGCTCTTCGACGTCGGCGACGCCGGCTTCTCGATGTACATCGTCGGGCAGGGCAAGGTGAAGATCACCGTGCCGGCGGGCAAGGACGGCGACAAGGACGTCACGCTCGCGAACCTCGGCCCGGGCGAGTTCTTCGGGGAGCTCGCCCTCCTCGACGGGCAGACGCGGAGCGCGCGCGCGACGGCCGCGCTCGACACGCTCCTCTACCGGATCGACCACGACGAGCTGACGCAGTTCCTGCTCAGCAACACGAAGATCGCGCTGGCCATGCTGGCGGCGACGGCGCGGCGCCTCCGCCACACGGACGAGCTCATGCGGAGCCGCGCCGCCATGGACATCAACGCCGAGGTCGACCGGCAGACGAGCTTCTCCGAGCACCTCGCCGACCTCTTCGCGATGTACGTCGGGAGCTGGTGGTTCTTCGGCTTCTCGGTCGCGCTCATCGCGGTCTGGGTGGGGCTCAACGCCCTCCGCCTGGGCGGCGTCGAGCCCTTCGACAGCCGGCCGTTCGAGCTCCTCGGGCTCGTCCTCGGCGTCCTGGCGACGCTCCAGGCGCCGATCATCCTCATGAGCCAGAACCGCGAGGTCGAGCGCGACCGCATCCAGGCCGACGCCAACTTCAAGGTGAACCTGAAGAACGAGGTGGCCCTCGAGAAGGCGACCGAGCACCTGGAGGACCTGAAGCGCACGAACTCCGAGCTGCGCGCCGAGCTGCGCGCTCAGGCCCTGGTCCTCACCCGCCAGCAGGATGTGCTCGACCGCCTGGCCGCCCGCGAGGACAGCGCCGGCAACGGCGGAGGCGCGGGGGCCCACCCGGGCGCGGGCGCGCATCCGGGCGCCGGATGAACCGTCGCCCGATCCGTCCGTTCCGTCCGGCGCGCCCGTCGGGCGGCCCGCCGCGCTCGCCCGGGTCGCCGCCGTCCGGGGCGCCGGGCGCCGAGCGCGCCCTCGACCCGAGCGGGCTGCTCGTCGTCGACAAGCCGGCCGGCCTCACGTCGCACGACGTCGTCGACCGCGTCCGCGCGGCCTTCGACTGGAAGAAGGTCGGGCACGCCGGCACGCTCGACCCGCTCGCGACGGGCATCCTCGTCCTCCTCGTCGGGAAGGCGACGAAGAGCCAGGCGACCCTCCTCAACAAGGACAAGGAGTACCGCGGGACCCTGAAGCTCGGGGCGGCGACGACGACTCACGACGCCGAGGGCGAGGTCGTCCGGCGCGTCGAGGGGCCGCTCGGGATCACGAGCGCGCGCCTCGAGGAGGCGATGGGCGCGTTCCGCGGCGAGATCCGGCAGCTCCCGCCCATGGTCTCGGCCGTGAAGCACAAGGGAAAGCCGCTCTACAAGTACGCGCGGAAGGGGGTCGAGGTCCCGCGCGAGGAGCGGGCCGTGACGGTCCACCGCCTCGATCTCCTCGAGCTGCGCGAGGCCGAGGGCGAGGCGGACATCCTCTGCGTCGTCTCGAAGGGGACCTACGTGCGGACCCTCGTCCACGACCTGGGCGAGCGCCTCGGCTGCGGGGCGTACCTCCTGCGCCTGCGCCGCACCCGCCTCGGGCCCTTCGGGGAAGAGGACGCGCGCCCGCTCGACGGGCTCCTGAAGCTTGGCCGCGAGGAGGCTTTCTACCTCCTCCGGCCGGTGCCCGGGGAGGGCGAGGGCGAGGGCGTGGGAGAGAGAGAGGGCCGGGGAGAGGAGAGGCCCCCTACCCCCGCTTGAAGATCGAGGGGTTGTTGAGCTTCATAAGCTCGCCCATGTTCCCCTGGACCTTGATCTTCCCCATCGTGAACGCCATCATGGGGTTCACCTTCCCCGTGTTGATCCCGACCCAGGTCTCGGCGTCCGTGTTGAGGGTCGCCTTGGGCGAGGCGGCGGGGCCTTCCTTCACCTCGCACTGCCCGCCCTTGACGACGAGCGTCCAGGTCCCGCCGCCGTCGCCGGCGAGGTTGAACTGGATCTCCGTCTCCCACGTGCCGGCGGCCTGGGGCTGGAAGCGGGCGGGCATCGAGCTGAAGATGTCGGCGGCGGTCATGGCTATTCTCCAGGGACCCAGAGGTACTGGAAGACCGGCCCCCGCGCGAACAGGCGGGCGAGGTCGCCGGCGTCGACCTTGAGCACGTTGATCTCCGTGCCGCCGCCGCCCCCTCCGGCGGCGCGCGGCGCCTCGGCCCCGTCGGTCGCGGCCCCGGCCTGCGAGTAGATCGTCCGGCCGCCCTGGCCGATCCCCTTGCGCTCGTACATGACGACGCGCGCCTGCGCCAGGCCGGCGCGGGCGAGCGTCTCCTTCAGCGCGTCGTCGAAGTAGCCGATGCGGTCGACGAGCTTCGCGTCGAGGGCCTGCTTCCCCGTCAGGATGCGGCCGTCGGCCACGAGCCGGAGGCCGTCGGGCGTGAGCCCCCGGTCCTTGCGGGCGGCGAGGATGACCTCGAGGAAGCGCCCGTAGAAGGAGTCGACGAGCGTCTGGAAGATGCGCCGCTCGTCCTCGTTCATCCGGCGGAAGGGGTTGCCGAGGTCCTTCTTCTCGCCGCTCTTGATCGCGTTGACCTCGACGCCGATCTTCTCGAGGAGGCCGCCCAGGTTCGGGATCATGGAGATCACGCCGATCGAGCCCGTGACCGTGGTCGGGTGGGCGACGATGGCGTCCGCGGCCTGGGCGACGTAGTAGCCGCCGCTCGCGGCCGTGTCCATGAAGAGCGCGACGACCGGGCGCTTCGACTCGGCCTTGTAGCGCTGGATCTCGCGGTGGATGACGTCGCTCGCCGTGACCCCGCCGCCCGGGCTGTTGACGCGCAGGATGACGGCGCGGACGCTCTCGTCGCGCTGCGCGATCTCGAGCTGCTGCCTCACGCGGGCGACCGTGCTCTCCTCGCCGGTCGAGAGGATGCCGCCGCCCGACGGCTCGTCGGTGATGACGCCGTCGATCGGGAGGAGGAGGATCTTCTCGTCCACGTCCTCGGCGTCGACGACCGTGACCTCCTGGATGCGGCCGAGGTTCGTGATCCCGAGGTCGATGAAGAAGCAGCCGGGCGCCGCGGCGAGCACGGCCAGGAGGAAGAGGGCGCGCAGCGTGGGCTTCATGCCGGTACCTCGCTTCAAAAAGTCGCGCGATCGTAGCCAAGGCCGCCCGTCTTGTCAATTGACCTCGGCCGTCGCCGCGAGGTATAACGCGCGAGATATGGCGGTCGCGACGCTCGAGACGGACCTCGGGCCGATCCTCCTCGAGGCGACGGCGCGGGGTCTCGCGCGCGTGACGCTCTCCGCCGGCCGCGAGCCGGCGGCGCCGCTCGCGCCCGACGACGACGGGGCGCGCGCCCACGCGCACCTCGAGCGCGCGGTCGCCGCCATCCGCCGGCACCTCGCGCGCGGGCGCGAGCGCTTCGACGACCTGCCGCTCGACCTCGACCGCGGCCTCTCGCCCTTCACCCGCGCCGTCCTCCGGTGCATGCGGGCGATCGGGCCGGGGGCCGTGCGGACGTACGGCCAGCTCGCCGCCGACGTCGGCCGCCCGGGCGCCGCGCGCGCCGTGGGCCGCGCCTGCGGGGCGAACCCGATCCCCATCGTGATCCCCTGTCACCGCGTGGTCGCGAGCGGCGGCCTCGGCGGCTTCGGCTGCGGGCTCGAGTGGAAGAAGTGGCTGCTCAGGCTCGAAGGGAGGCGTATTCCGTGAACGCGCGCGTCATCGCCTGCGCGACCGTGGCCGTGTGCGCCGCGGCCGCGCTCGTCCTCGGCCTGCCGGCGGGTCCGGTCGACGCCAAGGACCCCGACCTCTCGGCGCTCAAGAAGGCCCTGGCGCGGGCGCAGGCGGCGAACGACGTCGACGCCATGCGCGACGCCCTCGAGAAGATCGCCGAGATGGAGGACCCGAAGGGGCCGAAGCTCGTCCTCGACTTCGCGGTCGCCGCCGAGAAGCGCGCCCACCACGACATCGCGCGGCGAGCGCTCGCGCGGGCGACGAGCGAGAAGGGGATCGCCGACCTGGCGAAGGTCCTCGAGTCGCCGAGGGGGCCGTTCGAGCCGCGGGTCGTCGTCGCCGAGGCGTTCGGCGGGATCGAGGGTCAGGACGACGCGATCGTGCCCGCGCTCTGCGCGGCGCTGAAGGACCCGCACGTCACGGTCCGGCGCGAGGCGGCGACGAGCCTCGGGAGGAAGAAGGACCGGCGCGCGGTCGCGGGGCTCATCGACCTCTACGCCGAGACCGAGGCCGACAAGGGACGCGTCTTCATGGCGGCGCGGCGCTCGCTCATCGACCTCACGGGCGAGACGTTCGCGAAGGGCGAGGAATGGAAGGCGTTCTTTGCCGACAGGAAGGACACGTACGACTTCGAGAAGGACCGAGGCAAGGGCGACGAGGGGTCGACGGCCGTGCGGCGGGCCGAGTTCTTCGGCCAGCAGATCGAGTCGAGCGCGGTCGTGCTCGTCGTCGACATCTCCGGGTCCATGGAGATGTGGGACGCCAACGCCGAGTTCCCGGAGGAGAAGTACAAGGACCAGAAGCCGCCGAAGGAGCGCGTCCGCATGGAGCGGGTGCGGGCGGAGCTGGTCAAGGCGATCGAGGCGCTGACGGCGGAGACGCGCTTCAACGTCGTCGCCTTCTCCGACGTGATCAAGCGCTGGCAGCCGAAGCTCGTCCCGGCCGACGACAAGAACAAGGCCGCGGCGAAGCAGTTCGCCCAGGGGCTGCGGTTCCAGGGCGGCACGTTCACGGACACGGCGCTCAAGGACGCGTTCGCCTACGCGGACGCCGACCTCGTGATCCTCTGCTCGGACGGCGCGCCCCAGAAGTACAACGAGGACAAGCTCGACGCCAAGTACCGCGACCAGATCCTCGCCGACGTCGAGAGGTGGAACCGCTACCGGCGCGTCCGGATCGACTGCCTCGGCTTCGACGGCGTCGGCATCTGGCCGAAGCACCTCGGGCCGCGGCCGCAGTCCCTGAAAGAGGACAAGACGAAGGAGTTCATAAAGTTCATGGTGGATCTGGCCGAACAGAATAACGGGACGTACAAGCCGATCCCCTGACGCGCGGCGCCGGAGCGGCCTCCATCGCGAGTCGCGCGGACAGCGACGAGCACCAGCTCTCCCTCCACCGGGCCGGCGCTCGCGGATTAGCCCCCCGCGAGTGGCCGGCCCCCCGCCTTTCATGGGGGCACGGGCACGAGAGCCTCCCTCTCCTGCCGATAGATGAGCATATGGAATACGAAGCCGACCGCCGCCTCGCCCAGCTCCTCATCCAGACCCGGGCCGTCGCCGTCGACCGCCTCCACCGGTACGCCTCCGCCCAGCGCGACGCCAAGGCGCAGGGCGAGCGGCCGAAGGCGCTCGTCGCGTTCCTCCTCGAGAACGGCGACCTGCCGCCCGACCAGATCAAGGCGCTCCTGCGCGCGTCGGCGCCGACGCCGCCGGCGGCCGCGTTCGAGCGGGAGGCGCCGGGCCGCCCGCCCGCGCTCGCCGTCCCGATCGCGCCCGTGCGCACGCCGAGGATCCGCCCCTGGCGCGGGATCGGCGGCTACGAGCTGGTCGCGCCGATCGCGAGCGGCGGCAGCGGCACGGTCTTCAAGGCGCGCGACCCGCGCACGGGCGCGATCGTCGCCGTCAAGGTGCTCTCGGCCGAGGGCGCGAAGGAGCGCGGGCTCGAGCGGTTCCTGCGCGAGGCCCACGTCGCCTGCCGCCTGCGCCACGAGAACCTCGTCGCCGGGATCACGGTCGGGACGGAGGACGGCCTCTCGTACTTCGTCATGGAGTTCGTCGACGGCGACTCGGTCGGCGAGCGGCTGCGCCGCGAGGGGCGGTTCGGGGAGGGGGAGGCGCTCGAGATCGTGCGCGGCGTCGCGCGCGCGCTCGAGTGCGCGCGCCGGCACCGGATCGTCCATCGCGACATCAAGCCCGACAACGTCATGATCGAGCGCGACTCGGGGCGCGTGAAGCTCTGCGACCTCGGGCTCGCGCGGCCGGTCGGGCGCGGCTCGGGCGTGACGTCGTCCGGGATCACGGTCGGGACGCCGCGCTACATCTCGCCCGAGCAGGCGCGCGGCGACCCGGACGTCGACCACCGGAGCGACATCTACTCGCTCGGCATCACGCTCTACCACATGGTCGTCGGCGAGCCGCCGTTCCACGGCGACAACGGGGTCGAGATCGCGTCGAAGCACCTCTACGAGGATGTGCCGCCGGCGCGCTCGCGCCGGCCCGAGCTCTCCGAGGGGATCGACATGGTCATCGCCCGGTCGACGCGCAAGCGGCCCGAGGACCGCTACCAGACGGCGGCCGAGCTGGTGCGGGACCTCGACCTGCTGGCGTCGCTCCCGCCCCGCCCCGGCGCGCTCCGCTCTCCAGCCTGAGGGCGGTCGTCTCTTGCGGCTTCACCCCCCCCGCCCCCCGAACCCCGATCTTCGTCTTCGGGGGGCTACCGCCCCCCGAACCCCGATCTTCGTCTTCGGGGGGCTACCGCCCCCCGAACCCCCCGATCTTCGTCTTCGGGGGGCTACCGCCCCCCGCCCCCCCCGGGAGCATCCGTCGTGCCGGACCCCGCGCGCGAGCCCCGGGCCGGCCCGCGGGCGGGCGCTTGACTGACCGTCCGGGCCCACGTATCTCTCTCCTTGGACTCTTCCGGGAGGGCTCAAGCGGGGGCTTGGGGAGGTCGATAGGGGAATAGGTACGCCCCTTCGCCACAGGAGGTCCCCATGGTCGAAGGCAAGAACGGTTTCTTCCTCGTCACCTACACGGGCCACGACGTCGTCACGCTCGGAAGCGCCGGCGTCTTCCAGAACGGGACGCGCGCGTTCGTCTGCCAGGCGGACGCCGACCTGGCGCGCGGACGCGATCACTTCACCGTGACCGACCCCGCCGGGCGCGCCGTCAAGACCGCGCGCGAGCCCGAGCCCCACGGGGAGCCCGCGCCCCAGGCGGAGCCCGAGCCCGAGGATGCGCACGAGCACGCGCACGCGCCGAAGCGCGCGCCCGCGAAGGCGCACGCGAAGAAGGGCAACGGGCACGGGAACGGGCACGGCAAGCACCACTGAGACCGGGACCGAGCCGCCCGTCTCCCGTCAGCGCGGCCCGGCCTCGCCGAACGAGGCGAGGGCGATCCCGCGCTCCGCGAGCCAGTCCGGCCACGACGGGTCGGCGAGCGCGCGGAGCTCGGCCTCGCGCGCGGGGGTCGCGAACGACGAGAACGGACCCTCGCGCGCGGCGCCGGCCTCGAGCCGCGCGGGGTGCACCATGAGCTCGGTCACGCCCGTCCCGGGCAGGTGAGCGAGGGACGCGCGCAGGTTCTCGAGCGCGCGTTCTTCGATGTCCGGCGCCCGGGCCGCCGCGAGCCCGCGGAAGGCATCGACGACGCGCACGCCCGCGGCCGCCGCGAGCGGGTGGAGGGCGCGCCCGTTCTCGCGGATCTTCTCGACCTCGGGCGCGAAGGCGGTCCCGGCGGCGATGCCGAGCGCCGGCTCGTCGGGGATGCGCAGGAACAGGCCTTCCGCCCGGGCGACCTCGACCGCCGCGCGGCGCGCGGCCGCGAACGCGTGGACGTGCTGGTGCCCGTCGAGGTGCGTGGGCGCGAGCCCGCCCGAGCGCAGGCGGGCGAGCTGGGCGCGGACCTCGGCCTCGAGCGCGCCGGCGTCCGCCCGCGCGAGGCCGTCCCACGCCGCCTGCTTGGTCCCCGCGAACGGCATCCCCGTGAGCGACCCTCCCTCCGAGAGGTTCAGGTGCAGGCCGACGTCGAGCGGGCCGAAGCGGCTCGCCGCGAGCGCGGAGAGCGTCCGCACCGCATCGTCGAACGCGGGGCCGTTCGCGAGGAGGCTCGCGCTCCGGACGATCCCGCGCTCGAAGGCCTCGCGGATGCCCTCGTTGCGGGCGCGGTCGGCGCCCAGGTCGTCGGCGTTGACGACGAGGCGCGGGCCCTCGGGCGGGAGGCGCAGGCGCAGGTAGCGGCACCGGAACGCGTACCGCCCCGGGCCGGTCCGCCGCAGTCCGGTCCCCGCGCGCGCCGCAAGGTACGCGACGAGGCCCGGGCAGTACCCCTCGTACTCGGCCGCCTCGAGCTCGCGACCCGTCTCGCCTCGCGCCTCGACCCGGAACGGCGCCAGCAGCGGCTCGAGCGCGCGCTCGTCGACGAGCGAGAGGACGAGGAGCAGCCCGCGTCCGCCCGGGCGCAGGTGCTCGCGGAGGCGCGGCAGCACGGCGCGCAGGTGGCGGGCGCCGTCCTCGCCGCCCCACTTCGGCCCGAACGGCCTCGGGCCGGGCGTCTGCGGCGGGTTGAAGAGGACGAGGTCGAAGCGCTCGCCGCGCACGGCCTCGAGGAAGTCGCCGCGGCGCGTCTCGACGCGCGCGCCGTTCCGCCGGGCGTTGGCGGCGGTCGCGCGGCAGGCGGCCTCGTCGATGTCGATCGCGACGACGCGCCCGGCGCCGAGCCGCGCGGCGGCGACCGCGAGCAACCCGGCGCCGCAGCCGAGCTCGAGGACGCGCTCGCCGGGCCGGACGTCGAGGCGCCGCGCGAGCTCGAGGGTCGACGGCGCGATCCCGTGGACGCCTGGCGCCGTCTCGATCTCGAGCGGGCCGGCGGGCGTCTCGTGGACCTCAGCGGCCATGGCGGGCGCGGGCGCACGCGACGAGCGCGCCCACGAGCGCGGTCGCGTCGAGGCCGGCCGCGGCCGCGGAGACGAGCGTCGGGCTGCCGGGCTCGAGGCTCGGGATCGCGTTCGCCTCGAGGAAGAAGGGCGTGCCGTCCGGGGCGAGGCGGACGTCGAAGCGGGCGATGTCGGCGAGCCCGAGGGCCGCGAAGGCGCGGGCGGCGAGGCGGTCGAGCGTGCCCTCGACGTCTGGCGGCAGGTCCGCGGCGACCGGGTCGCGACCCTCGCGCTTCGCCCGGTAGTCGAGCACCCCGTCCCCCGGCGCGACCGGCCACTCGGCGGCGCGCAGGATGCGGAGGTCGGGGGCGTTGCCGGCGCCGGTCACGCCGAGCTCGCGCCCCTCGACGTACGTCTCGACGAGGCACGGGCCGCGGGACGCCTCGAGGGCGGCGCCGACGGCGACCGCCTGCTCGCGCTCGTCGCGGACGATCCCGAGGCCGCGGCTCATGTGCTCCGTCGCCGGCTTCACGACCCGCGGGAAGGGGAGGTCGAGGCCGCGCGCGTCGTCCGGGCTCGTCACGGGCGCGCCGCGCGCCACGGGGACGCCGGCCGCCTCGAGGCGGGCCTTCGTCAGGAGCTTGTCGTCGGCGACGAAGACCGCGTCCGCGCTCGACCCCACGCAGCGCGCCCCGCGCGCCTCGAGCAGGCGCCGGACGACGGGCCTCAGCAGCCCCTCGCCCCGGAACCGGTCCGTCCAGTCGAAGACGAGGTCGAGGCGCGCGAGCTCGGCGGCGCGCCGCGGCACATCCTCGGAGTCGCACTCGACGGCCTCGTGCCCGAGGGCCGCGAGCGCGGCCAGGAGGGTCGCGTGGCAGGCGCAGGGGGAGGCGAAGGTGTGGACGATCCCGATCCGCACGCGCCCAGGATACAATCCGGCGCCGGGCCGTGCGAACGGACGCGTTCATCACCTGGATCCACTGCCGCGACCTCGGGTCGAGCGAGCGGTTCTATCGCGATGTCGTCGGCTGGCCGCTCGCCCTGGAGCAGGTGGACACGCGCGTCTTCCGCGTGCGCCCGGGCGCCTACCTGGGGGTGCTCGCGCGCGAGCCCGTCGCCCCGCGCGGGGCGCTGATCCTCTGCATCGTGGCGGACGACGTGGACGGCTGGCACGCGCGGCTGCTGGCCGCCGGCGCGCCGGTGGACGGGCCGCCCCGCGAGAACCCGCGCTACGGGATCTACCACTTCTTCTTCTCCGACCCGGACGGCCACCGCCTCGAGGTCCAGCGGTTCCTCGACCCGCGCTGGGACCGGGCGCCGGCCGTTGACGCCCCGGCGGGCGACCGGTAGCCTTGAGGCCATGCACGTGAGACCCTTGCGGGCGGGGGATGCCGAGGCCGTGATCCGCGTCGACCGCGTCTCGACCGGCACCGAGAAGGCGGGCTTCTGGCGCGGCATGATCGCCGCCCACCTCGAGGGCCAGGGCGAGGCGCCGGGGGGCGACGAGGCGGCGCCCGCGCCGACGGAGATCCTCTCGCCGCGCTTCTTCCAGGTCGCCGATGACGCCGGACGCGTCGTCGGCTTCGCCGTCGGCGACGTCCAGGCCTGGCAGTTCGGGATCCCGCGCTGCGGGCGGATCGTCGCCCTGGCCGTCGACCCGGAGCACCGCCGCCACGGCGTCGGCGCGGCGCTCGCGGGCTCGCTCGTCCAGGTCTTCCGCGACCTGCGGGTGCCGCTCGTCCAGTGCCTCGTCCGCCCCGGCGACCCGCTCGAGGCGCTCTTCGGGTCGGTCGGGTTCGGGGCGACGGACTGGCGGATCCTCGAGCTGAGGCCGTGAGACCGCCCGCGCTCGCCGCCCGATCTCGCCGGAGGTGGCTCACTCGCTCGGGAAGGGCTCCTCGCGCCGCACCGCCACGACCGGCGCATCCATGCCGGGCGCGAGGAAGCCGCGGCCCATGGCCGAGGTGTTGAAGGCCGCGCCGGGGCGGCCGTCGCGGTCGAGGGCGCAGATGCCGGCCGTGCCGGCGCCGAAGCGGCGCGTCAGCACGTCGAGCGCGGCCGAGCAGGCCTGGCCGGACGGGCGGCCCGCGCCCATGAAGAGGCAGGCGAGCTTCGAGAGGCAGGTCTTGAGGATCGTCTCGCCGATGCCGGTCGCCGAGGCGGCGCCCGAGAGGTCGTCGGCGTAGAGGCCGGCGCCGGGGATCGGGGAGTCGCCGACGCGGCCCGGGATCTTGAGCCAGAGCCCACCCGTCGAGCAGGCGGCCGCAAGGCGCCCCTCGCGGTCGATGGCGGCCGCGCCGACCGTGTCGCCGCCCGGCCCGCCGCCGTCGCGCGGGGCCATCGCGCTCGAGCGCAGCAGGCGCTGGAACCCCGTCTGGCCCGGCTCGTCGGCCGGCGCGGCCTTGAGCTCGACCAGCATCTCGCGCCACTCGTCGAGCTGCGCGGCCGTCGGCCCGGCCGCGGCCGGCTCGGACCCGAAGGCGCGCGCGAGCTTCGCCGCCCCCTCCCCGACGACGAGGACGTGGCTCGTCTCCTCCATGACGCGGCGCGCCACGGAGACGGGGTGCTTGAAGCCCTTGAGGCCGCCGACGGCGCCGCACTTCCAGTCGGCGCCCACCATGATCGCCGCGTCGCACTCGGCCTCGCGGTCGAGGTTGAGGCACGAGCCGGTGCCGGCGTTGAAGGCCCCGGACGCCTCCATGGCGCGGACGGCCGCCTCGACGGCGGCGAGCGGCCCCTTCGGCATGGCCTCGAGGCCGGCGCGGCAGGCCTCGGCCAGGCCGGCGCGGTAGCGGGCCAGGCGGGCGCCCTCGAGCCGGATCGCGCCGGCGCCGCCGTGGACGATGATCGCGGGCTTGGGCATCGGCGCAGAAATATAGCCGACGGCGGCCCGGAGGAGAAGCCCCGTTCCCAAAAGCGCTGATCCTCCAGTACGTTGCGTTCGTCTCACGCACGGTGGTCCGCGATCTGCGGCTATACGTGCCAACATGGGTTCGGATCGACGATGACGGCGACGACTCCGATGACCCCGTCCGACCCGGACGGGTGGGTCTGCGAGCGGGCGGTCGCCCTCGGGCGCCTGTCCCGCGCCGACCTCGGTCGAGCGCGGACGGAGCAGGCGCGCGAGATGCGCCGCGGCCGCCGCCCCTTCGTCGCCCAGATCCTCGTCCGCGACGGCAAGCTCGCCGCCGCGGACGTGCTCGCGCTCCTCGACGAGGGCGGCGCGCCGGTCTACGAGTGCCCGGCGTGCGGCGCCCGGCTCGCGGGGACGCAGGCCCGCGCCGGGCTCGGCTGCGCCGCCTGCGGAGCGGCCCTCGAGGCGCCGAAGGCGCCGTCGCTCTCGCTCTTCGAGGTGCTCGCGGCGAGCTCCGCCTCCGAGCTGACCGTTCCCCTGCGCGCCGCCGGATCGGCGTCGCCGCCCGCCGCCCTCGCCGACGGGCCGCTCGCGGGGATCGAGCGCTACGAGGTCCAGGGCGAGCTCGGGCGCGGCGGCATGGGGATCGTGTTCCGGGCCCGCCAGAAGGACCTCGACCGGCCCGTCGCCCTCAAGGTGATCCGCGCCGGCCCCGGCGTGAAGCCCGTCTCGATCGAGCGGTTCCTCCGCGAGGGGCGGGCCGCCGCCGCCATCGAGCACCCGGGGATCGTGCGCGTCTTCGACATCGGCGCCCACCGCCGGCTCCTCTACCTGGCCATGGAGCTCATCGACGGCGAGACGCTCGCCCAGGCGCTCGAGAGGGGCCCGCTGCCCTGGGCCCGGGCCGTCGAGATCGCCGTCGCCGTGCTCGAGGCGATCGCCTTCGCGCACGCGCGCGGCTTCGTCCACCGCGACCTGAAGCCGGCGAACATCCTGATCGAGCGGGCGACCGGCCGTCCGCGCCTCATCGACTTCGGCCTGACGAAGGACCTGGGCGGGCCCGCTTCGCGCGGCGCCGCGGGCGAGGCCCAGGCCTCCCTCCGCGCGGCCGTCGGCGTGGACGCCGAGGGCGGCGACGGCCACCTGACGGTCGCCGGCCAGCTCGTCGGGACGCCGTTCTACCTCTCGCCGGAGCAGGTCGCCCGCGGGTCGCGCAGCGCCGGCCCGGAGAGCGACATCTGGGCGATGGGGGCGATCCTCCACGAGATGCTGACCGGGAGGCGGCCCTTCGTGGGCGAGACGGCCGTCGAGGTGTGCGCCCGCATCCTCCGCGAGGCGCCGCCCGCGCCGGACAGGCTCGTCCCCGACGTCCCGCGGGAGGTCGCGGCCGCCTGCCAGAAGGCCCTCGAAAAGGACGCGGCCCGGCGGTTCCCGACCCCGGAGGCCTTCGCGGCGGCGCTCGCCGCGCGCCCCTTGGCGGCGGCGGCGGCGGCGGCGCCGGCGACCGCGCCGTCCGGTCGGCTGCGGCCGAAGAGCACCGAGAGGAGGCGGCCGACGTCGGGCCCGCGGCCGGCCGCGGAGCGCCTGAAGTCGCTGGCTCCGTTCCTCGTCGCGGGCGTCGGGGTGGTCGTCGCGCTGGCGATCCTGATCGGGTCGGGGAGGGGCGGCGCGCCGCGGGAGGCGGAACGGAAGACGGAGACCCGGGCCCCGCAGCCCAGGACCGCCGGGAGGGCCGACCCCGACACGGAGACATCCAGAACACCTGCAAGAGAACGAGACACAAGGATCGCAGAGGTCCCAGAGGGGCGAGGCCTCTTGAAACCCGGCCCCTCCGTGCCCTCCGTGCCCTCTGTGATCTCTGTGTCTCAAGAAAAGCCGCCGTCGCAGGTTCCGACGAGCCCGCCGGCCCCCGAGCCGCCCGCCGTCGTCGCGGCCCCTCCGCCCGAAGAGCCCGTACCGGTCGTGGCCGAGGCCCCCCCGGCCTTGGCGCTCGCGCCCGTCGTGGATCTCCGCCCGCCCGACCCCACGTCCCGGGCGCTCCTCGCCGACAGGCGCCGGGCGGCCCGCCTCCTCTTCGTCGTCGGCCTCGACGACGCGGACGCCTCCCGCGCGCTCCCGGCCCTCGCCGCCGCCCTCGAGGACGGAGAGCCGCTCGTCCGCTCGCTCGCCGTCCGCGGTCTCGCGCGCCGCGGCCTCGCCGAGCTGGCGGCGGCCGGGGCCGCCCCCCTGGCCGACCGGCTCGAGCGGGCCGCCTTGAAGCCGGGGACGCCGGTCCTCGTGCGCGACGCCGCTCTCGAGCTGGCGCGTCGCCTCCGGGAGGGCGTCGAGCCGGAGCCCGAGCCGGAGGCGGGCGGCGACCGGCGTGGCCCGACCACGGGCGTCGACCCGGTCGAGCGGGCGGCGACGGCCGCGCGCGAGATCGCGAAGGCGCTGGAGGATGCGGAGCGCCGCGGGCTCGAGGTCGCGATCGTCCTCGACGTGACCGACAGCATGCTCGACGAGGTCGAGGGGCTGCGGCGCTCGGGGGGCGAGATCGGGGCCCTGGTCGAGGCGCTCGTGGGGGCGCGGGCGCGCCTCGGCCTCGTGACTTACGGGGACAGGGCGCTCGCCGTCTTCCCTCTCGCCCCGACGGCGCGCTTCGGCGAGGCGGCCGCGGCCGTGAAGCTCGAGTCCGACCCGGCGAACAAGACGATCGAGGAGGCCGTGGAAGCCGGCCTCGAGGCGGCCGTCCGCCGGCCGGAGATGGGCTGGAAGCGGCCGGCGCGCCGCCACATCGTGGTCTTCGGGGACGCGCCGCCCGCCGCGGCCGACCTCTCGAAGGCGACCGACCTCGCGCGCGCGGCCCGCGGGGCGGGCTTCCGCGTCCACGCCCTCATAGCCGAGCCGCCGGCCCGCTACAAGGCCGCCGCCGACCCGGTGCCGGCGCTGACGAGGATCGCGACCGAGGGCGGCGGGCGGGCGGTCGAGTGCCCGGCCGGCCGCGACGCCACGCCGGCGCTGGCGGCGCTCACCCTGGGGCTGCCGGAGCGCGTGGAGGAGCTCGAGAAGCTGCTGGGCGCGCTCCGCGAGGTGAGCCCGGCGCCGTAGAGGAGAAGAGGGCGAGCGTCTCTTCCGGGCCTGAAAGACGAGCTACGCGATCGCCTCGAAGTCCACGTCCGTGGCGCACACGCGCGGCAGGTCGACCAGCTGCCAGCGCCCCTCGCGCCAGTCGAAGCAGATCGTGTAGACGCGGTCGAAGTCGCGCCCGTCGCGCACGCGCCGGACCGTCAGGCGGCAGCCGTGGTAGACGTAGGTGCGGCGGCCGTCGAACGACCGCACCTCGAGGACGCCCGGCTCACCCTTCTCGATGGTGAGGACGTCCTCGGCCCACACGCTGGCGGGCAGGAACTCGCGGATCATCGCCTCGGCGAGCCCCCACGGGAGGTGGTCGGGGTTGGTCGTGGTCGCGGTCGCGGTCGGGGCGGTCTGCGGCATCATCTTCCCTCCCTCCTCGCTGCGGATGAAATACTCTACCACCCTCCCCGGGGGGAAAGCAACCGCTAGCGCCGGCGCGTCTTTCGTCGTCCGACGATCGGCGCCGCCGGCGTCGGCCTCGGGCGGGGCTACCGCACCCGGACGACGGCCACGGTCTGCCAGCGGCCGCCGTGGTAGTAGTGCCCGCAGCCCTTGCGGTGGACGTGGCCCTTGACGACCACCCAGGTCCGGCCGTCGTAGACGTGCCCGCAGGCGGGCGTGTGGACGTGGCGGTGGTGGTCGACGACCACGACCTTCGTCGGGGGCGGGGGCGGGGGCGGGTCGTGCTTGACGACCACCGTCGTCTCCCGGTGGCGGTGCCGGTGACAGCCGGCCGTGCCGAGGGCGAGGGCCCCGAAGAGGATGCTTCCGAGGGCGAGGAGTGAGGTTCGCGTCGTCATGGGCCGTTCCTCCATGGAGCGAGGCTCCTCCCGCTATCTAACCGACGCAGCCCCTCCTCGCCAGGTCTCCGGGCGTTTTCCGCCTCAGGCCTCGCGCCCCGGGGCGGCAGTCCTCTCCCCCTTGCCCTTCCCCGTCAGCTCGAGCATGCGCTCGACGGCGCGCAGGGCGCGCACGCGCACGTCCTCGGGGATCTCGATCGCCTGGTCCGGCCGCGGGGCCTCGAGGACCTGGAGGACCTTGTCGAGCCCGGTCCGCTTCATGTGCGGGCAGAGGGCGCACGTGCCGACGAACGTCTTCCCGGGGAACTCGACGCGCATGCGGTCGGAGAGGCCGCACTCCGTGACGAGCATGAACTCCCTGGCGTCGCTCCGCTTCACGTAGTCGACCATGTCGCTCGTGCCGCCCGCCAGGTCGGCGAGCTTGACGACGTCCGGGTGCGTCTCCGTGTGGACGAGCATCCGCGCCTGCGGGTGCTTGCTCTTCCAGGCGAGCGCCTTCTCGAGCGTGAACTGGTCGTGGACCATGCAGGTCCCGTGATAGGGGATGATCGTCTTCGACGTCATCGTCTTGAGGTTCGCCGCCATGTGGCGGTCGGGGAGGAAGACGATCTTCTTCGCCGGCAGCTTCTCGACGACCTCGACGGCGTTCGCCGACGTGACGCAGCAGTCGCACTCGGCCTTCACGGCCGCGTCCGTGTTGACGTAGCAGACGACGGCCGCGTCCGGGTGCTCGCGCCGCAGGCGGCGCACGTCCCCGGCCGTGATCGACTCCGAGAGCGAGCAGCCGGCGTCGACCGCCGGCAGCAGCACGGTCTTCGCGGGCGACAGGATCTTCGCCGTCTCGGCCATGAAGCGGACGCCGCAGAAGACGATGACGTCGGCGTCCGTGTCGCGCGCCGCGATCGAGAGGCCGAGCGAGTCGCCGCGGAAGTCGGCGACCCCGTACACGATGTCCGGCGTCTGGTAGGAGTGCGCCAGGATCACGGCGTTGCGCTCGCGCTTCAAGCGGGCGATCTCGAGCGTCAGCGGGGCGATGAGGGCGCACTCCCAGCGCGACCAGCCGACCCCGCGGAGGGCCTTCTCCAGCCGCTCGGCCTCGCGGTCGAGGGCCTCCTTCGGGAAGGTCGCGGCCGTGCCCGCGCTCGTGCTCGTCACCATGGGGTCGCCTCGCTTCCTCCGGCGTCTCGTGCTCCTCGCCGGGCACTTAGTATCACACGAGAACTTACTCGAGTCAAGGGGCGACGGAGGCCGGGGCCCCCCCCGCGCTGGACAGGGCGACGAGGCGGTCCACGTCCTCGAGCCGCGCCAGGACGACGAGGACGTCGCCGGCCGCGACCTCGACCTCGGCCTGGGGGAGCAGGTCGCCGCGACCCGCGCTCCGGTGGATCAGGAACTTGACGTCGAACTCGTGCTCGAGGTCGCCGAGCCGGCGCCCGACGAGGGGCGAGCGCGCGCCGGCGGTCAGCTCGGCCAGATGGACCTGCGCGTCGCCGACGTCGATCGAGTGCATGACCCTGGAGCTGAAGGCGGCCGCGGCGAAGGCCGGGGCGGCGAGCGCGCTCGTGCTGAAGGCGGCCTCGACGCCGAGCGCCCGCTTCACCTTGTCCGCGAGCGACTCGTCGAAGAGCCGGAGGACGACCTTCACGTCCTTGTTGACCTCGCGGGCGGCGAGGCCGACGTCGAGGTTCACGAGGTCGTCGTCCGTGAGCACGAGGATCGCCCGCGCCGCCTCGACGTTCGCGCGCCGGAGGACCGCCGGCTTGGTCGCGTCGCCGACGACGATCGGGACGTCGAGGGCCTCGATCTCGGCCACGAAGTCGCCGTCCGGCTTGCGCTCGACGACGGCGACCTCCCGGCCCTCGCGGCGCAGGTGCCGCACGACGCGGAAGCCGAGGCGGCCGAGGCCGCACACGACCGTGTGCCCCTTCATCGTGGAGGCGACCGCCACGACCCAGTCCTCCTTGCGGTGCTGGACGTTGAAGATGGTGACGGCGAAGCGGACGAGGCTCTCGGCGACGATCGTGAGGCCGAGGACGGGCGCGGCGACCCAGAGCGCCTGGAGCGCGGGCACCCCGTCCGGGTAGTCGAGCGAGAACTCCATGAACATCATGGTGAACGTGGCGTGGAAGGCGCGCTCGTACGTGATCGTCCCGCCGTCCGGGCCGCGGTACAGCGCCTTCAGCAGGAGCGTGCCGCCGACGAGGAGGGCGGCGAAGAGCGCGAGCGAGCCCTTGAACGAGCGGAGGATCGCCGCGTAGTAGCGGGCGCGGGCGAGGAGGCGCCGCCCGAGGGGCCGCCGGCGGACGGAGATGGGCGCCGAGGAAGGCACGAGGAGATTTTAGCCACCGAGACCACGGAGACCACCGAGTTTTCGGAAGGCACCTCCTCTGTGGTCTCCGCGGTCTCCTTGGCTCAAGCAACCCACGTCGCCGGAGCCTGCGCTCCTACAGGTCCTTGAACTTGAACGTCCCCTTCGCCCCCTCGATCTTCTTCCCGTCCACCTCCGCGTAGGGGTAGATGAAGAAGTTCAGCGGATCTCCCTTCTGCGGCGGCACGAGCGTCAGGTCGCGCCCGATCGTGAGCTGGACCCGGTTCTCGTCGAGCCCCCCGAAGAACGGCTCCGTCAGCTCGGGGTTCTTGTCGGCCTCGCTCGCGTCGACCGGCACCCAGCCCGTCCCCGGGACGTAGAACTCGGCCCAGCAGTGGTAGCCGCCGACCGTGCCCTCCTTCTTGTCCTTCGGGAGGGGGAAGCCGATCGTGAACCGCGCCGGGATCCGGCTCGCCCGGCAGAGGGCGATGAACGTCGAGTGGTAGTCGGAGCAGTTGCCGTACTTGTTCTCGAGGCACCACTTGACGTCCCCGCGGCCCCAGCCCTCCCCCTCCTTCTTGTAGACGAAGTCGGCCATGACGTAGTCGTAGAAGACCCGGGCCTTCTCGATCGGCGACTCGACCTTCTTGCCCGCCTTCCTCGCGTCGTCGATCAGCTTCTTCGCGAGCGACGCGACCTCGCCGTCGATCGGGGCGAGCTTGTCCGGCGCCAGGTAGCGCCGGCGCCACTCGTCCGGGAGCTCCTTCTCGCCGCCCTTCCGCTCGTGGAGCCGGTACGCCCCGCGCCGGGCGATGTCGTACTCGACCAGGATCACGAAGCTCGGCGGCAGCGGCGCCTCGGCCGTGATGTGGAGGAGCCGGTTCCCCTCGGGGTCGCTCGTCGACTGGAAGCTCACCGGCGGCTCGGTCCGGATCGTGACCGACTCGACGCTCTGGAGCTCGTGCTCGATCGGGAGCGGGATCCAGAGGTCGAGCCGCTTCGCGCCGGCCGGGATGTCCTTGACCTCGACCGAGTAGTCGAAGACGAACGACCGCTCGCCCACCGCCTTCGGCTCGTCGGCGGCGGCCGGCGCGGCGAGGGTCCCGACCGCCGGGACGGCGACGGCGGCGGCGGCGATCGCGACGAAGGCGGCCCCCGCCGAGAAACGCTGTCCGAAGCGCATCCTCTTCCTCCTCGAGCTGGTGGATTCCTGGCCAGCATAGCGGGGGCGACGCCGGGGTCGCAAGGGTTGGGTGGAATCCGTAGGAAGGAGGGAGCGCTACTTCCCGACCTCGAGCCGCTGCGCGAGCCGCTTGTCGATGCCCGCGTCGATCATCTTCTTCTGCGTTGCCTGTATCTCGTACGGCTTGCGGTAGATCGTGATCGTGCTCTTGTCCATGTCCAGGATGGCCCAGGCGGCGAGCGGGCAGCCGTCGCGGGGCTGGCCCACGCTGCCGGGGTTGATGAGGTAGACGCGGTCCGGGTTGAGGGCGATCGTGCGCGTCTCGTGGAAGCGGGTGTGGACCTCGGGGGCGCCTATGACCATCGGGTAGTGGCTGTGCCCGAAGAAGCAGATCTTCACCTTCGGGAAGCGGCGCCGGAGCTCGTTCAGGTTCTCGCGGATCGCGTCGGGCGACAGGACGTACTCGTCCTTGTCGCGCGGCGAGCCGTGCACGAGGAGGATCCGGTCGTCGACCGGGCACAGCATCTCCTCCGGCAGGGCCTCGATCCAGCGCATCTCCTCGTCATCGAGCTGCCGCCTGGTCCACTCGGTCGCCTCGATCGTCTCGCGCCGCACGCCGACCAGGCTCGCCCCGAGCACCATGCGCTCGTGGTTGCCCTGGATCGTGCACAGGGCCCGGGCCCGCACGACCTTGATGCACTCCTTCGGGTCGGCGTTGTAGCCGATCACGTCGCCGAGGCAGATGATCTGGTCGACCTTCTGCTCGTCTAAATGGGCGAGGACGACCTTCAGGGCCTCGAGGTTGGCGTGAATGTCGGAGATGACGCCGTATTTCATAGGCCCTCGCGTGCCCGATCGGCGACGGATTATAGTTATCGTCGTTCGGCGGTGTCAAGCCTCGGGATAGGTCTTTACCGGGCCGGCTCTTTCTGGTAAGAAACCGGGCTTCGTCGCCGCCGACCGGAAACCCGCTATCGAAGGGAAGAAGCGCGCGCTTGGACTCGTCCGTCCGCGATGTCGTCCTGGTCGGTTTCGCCTTCGCCTTCGGGGCCGCCATCGGCAGCTTCCTGAACGTCGTCATCTACCGACTCCCGCGCCGCGACGAGGGCCTGACCCTGACGACGCCGCGCTACTCGCGCTGCCCGGCCTGCGGCGTCGAGATCCGCGGCTACGACAACATCCCGCTCGTCTCGTACTTCCTCCTCGGGGCGCGCTGCCGCCACTGCAAGAAGTCGATCTCGATCCGCTACTTCGTCGTCGAGCTCCTGACGGCCTGCTGCTTCGCCTACCTCGCCGTCCGCCACTTCACCGGGCGCGGGGCGGCGGGGCCCGGCCCCGGCCCGGGCCCGGGCGGCCTCCCGGCCGGCGCGACGGTCGCGCTCTTCGCGGTCGAGGCGGTCCTCATGGCCGCCCTCATCGCCGTCACGTTCATCGACATCGACTTCCAGATCATCCCCGACCGCATCGACATCCCCGGCATGGTCCTGGCGCCGGTCGTGTCGGTCCTCGTCCCCCGGCTCCACACGGGCGCGGACCTCGAGGCCATCCGCGCGATCGCCGCCCTCTTCGGACGCGACCTGCCGCCCGCCCTCGGGGTCGACTCGATCCGCCTCCAGGCGCTCATCTCGTCCGTTCTCGGGATCGGGGTCGGCGGCGGGATCATCTGGCTCATAGGCTTCCTCGGGGAGAAGGCCTTCCGCAAGGAGGCCATGGGCTTCGGCGACGTCAAGCTCCTCGGGATGATCGGCGGCTACCTGGGCTTCACCGGCGCGCTCCTGACGCTCCTCCTCGCGAGCGTGCTGGGCGCCGTCATCGGCCTCGGCGTCAAGCTCGCGACCCGGGAGAGCTACATCCCGTTCGGCCCGTTCCTGGCGGTCGGGGCGGCGCTCGTCCTCCTCTTCCGGCCGGCGGTCGTGAGGCTCCTGTTCGAGGTGTACCCGAACGTGTTCCGCTGAGCCCGGAGCGCGGGCCCCAGGGGCGGGCGAAATTGCCGAATTCCAGGCATGTGTCATATAATCCTTGAACCCTCGGCGGGGGAGACAGGGGAACGATCATGGCAAAGTACGGCACCTCCGACATCCGCAACATTGCCCTCGTCGGGCACGGAGCGGCGGGCAAGACGACGCTCGCGGAGGCCATGCTCTTCCGCACGAAGGCCACATCGCGCGTGGGCAGCGTCCGGGACGGGACGTCGGTGCTCGACTACGAGGCGGAGGAGAAGGAGCGGAAGAACTCGATCGACGCCGCGATCGGCCACTGTTCTTACAAGGGCAAGGAGATCCAGATCGTCGACACCCCGGGCTACCCCGACTTCGTCGCCGAGGCGATCGCGGCCCTCGCGGTCGTCGATGCCGTCGTCGTCTGCGTGGACGGCCAGGCCGGCGTGAGGGTCAACACCCGCAAGGTCTGGTCGCTCGCCGCCGAGCGCAGCCTCCCGCGCCTGATCGTCCTCACCCGCTTCGACCAGGAGCACGCGAAGCTCGCGACCGTCCTCGACGACATCCGGGGCCAGTTCGGCGACAGGGCCGTCCCCCTGTACGTCCCCAGGGGCGAGGGGCTCCAGTACAAGGGCAACGAGCTCGTCTTCCCGCTGGCCAAGGACGCGAGCGAGGCCGCCACGGCCGCGAACCAGCGCCTCGTCGAGGCGGCGGTCGAGGGCGACGAGGCGCTCCTCGAGCGCTACCTGGGCGGCGAGACGATCCCGCCCGAGGAGCTCAAGGCCGCGCTCGTCGCGGCCTTCCGGCGGGGCGACATCTACCCCATCATCCCGGTCGCGGGCGAGAAGGACCTGATCGGCGTCGACGACCTGCTGGCGACGGTCGCCGACCTCTGCCCCTCGCCGGCGGACCGGAAGGTCGAGGCGCTCGAGGCCGACGGCGACGGCGAGGCCGGGAAGCCGGTCGCGATCGTGCCGGACGGGCCGTTCACGGCGCGCGTCTTCAAGACGATCTACGACCCGTTCGTCGGCAAGCTCAGCTACCTGCGCGTCTTCTCGGGGCAGCTCCCGCAGAACGCGACGGTCGCGAACACGCGCTCGGGCGGCTCGTTCAAGGTCGCCCACATCTACCGGCTCCAGGGCAAGGAGCAGCAGGAGATCCCGGAGGCCCAGGCCGGCGACCTCGTCGCCTTCGCCAAGATCGAGGACCTCCAGCAGGGCGATGCGCTCTGCACCCCCGACCTGCGCGTCGCGTTCCCGCCGCTCCAGTTCCCGAAGCCGATGGTGAGCCTCGCCGTCGAGCCCAAGTCGCGCGGGGACGAGGCGAAGCTCTCGGGCGCGATCGCCAAGCTCGCCGACCAGGACCCGACGTTCAAGGTGAACCGCGACCGCCAGACGGGCGAGCTCGTCATCACGGGCATGTCGAACCTGCACCTGGACGTCGTCCTGTCGCGCATGAAGCGCCGGTTCCAGGTCGAGGTCGTGACCCGGATCCCGAAGGTCCCCTACCTCGAGACGATCACGGCCAGGGGCGACGCCAAGTACCGCCACAAGAAGCAGACGGGCGGCGCCGGTCAGTTCGCCGAGGTCTGGATGCGGATCGAGCCGCAGGCGCGCGGCGTCGGCTTCGAGTTCGAGAGCGAGGTCGTCGGCGGCGCCATCAGCCAGAGCTTCATCCCGTCGATCGAGAAGGGCGTCCGCCACGTCATGGAGAAGGGCGTGATCGCCGGCTTCCCGGTCGTGGACGTGAAGGCGATCGTCTACGACGGCAAGGAGCACCCCGTCGACTCGAAGGACATCGCCTTCCAGGTCGCCGGCCGGCAGTGCTTCAAGCTCTGCGTCCAGCAGGCGAAGCCCGTGCTCCTCGAGCCGATCGTCGAGGTCGAGATCACGGTGCCCCAGGACGCCATGGGGGCGATCATGGGCGACCTGAACGGGCGCCGCGGGCGGATCGTCTCGACGGACACGGTGGGGAACTTCGCGGCGATCAAGGCGACCATCCCGCAGTCGGAGCTCATGACCTACTCGACCGAGCTCCGGTCGATGACGGGCGGCGAGGGCAGCTACACGATGAAGCCCTCGCACTACGATGTCGTGCCGGCCCACATCGCGCAGCAGGTGATCGCCCAGTACAAGAAGGTCGAAGAGAAGGAAGAGGATTAGGAGGGGGGCCCCTCCCGCGGAGGGGTCCTGCCAGTGGGTTAGGGCGACGGGTTAGAGGACGGGACCATGATTACCGTCGAGGAGCTTCTCCAGCAGCTCGTCGAGCGCGGCGGATCGGACCTCCACATAACGGCCGGGTCGCCGCCGAAGATCCGCATAGACGGGAAGCTCATCTCGACCGAGCACAACGTCCTCGATCCCGAGACGTCGCAGAAGCTCGTCTACTCGATCCTCGACAACGAGCAGGTCGCCCGCTTCGAGCGCGACCTCGAGCTCGACATGAGCTTCGGCATCTCGGGGCTCGGCCGCTTCCGCACGAACGTCTTCCTGCAGCGCGGCGCGGTCGGGGCCGTCTTGCGGATCATCCCCTTCGACATAAAGACGCCGAAGGAGCTCGGCCTGAACCAGCAGCTCATCGAGCAGCTGTGCGGGATGCCGAAGGGGCTGATCCTCGTCACGGGGGCGACCGGCTCGGGCAAGTCGACCTCGCTCGCGTCCATGATCGACCACATCAACCGGACGCGGAACGAGCACATCGTCACGATCGAGGACCCGATCGAGTTCGTCCACCGGAACAAGGGCTGCCTCATCAACCAGCGCGAGGTCGGCTCCGACACGCACTCGTTCCAGAACGCGCTGAGGCACGTGCTGCGCCAGGACCCGGACATCGTGCTCGTGGGCGAGATGCGCGACCAGACGACGATCGAGGCGGCCCTGACGCTCTCCGAGACGGGCCACCTGACGTTCGCCTCGCTCCACACGTCGGACTGCGTGCAGACGATCAACCGCATCGTCGACGTCTTCCCGGCGCACCAGCAGCAGCAGATCCGGACGCAGCTCTCGTTCACGCTCCAGGCCGTCTTCTGCCAGCAGCTCCTGCCGAAGTCGGACGGGCGCGGGCGCGTCCTCGCGGCCGAGGTCATGGTCGCGAACTCCGCCATCCGCTCGCTCGTGCGCGAGGACAAGGCGCACCAGATCTACTCGATCATCCAGACCGGCGGGAAGATGGGCATGAAGACCATGAACCAGGCGCTCTTCGAGCTCTACACCGCGAAGCTCATCACCTACGAGGAGGCGCTCAGCCGGACCACCGATCCGGACGACCTCAAGCGCACGTTCCAGCGGCTGCGCTAGCTCTTTGTTGGGAGATGTGACGTGGCGACCCCGGGAAAGGGCGATCACGATCCGGCCGGATCGCAGAGCACGCAGGGCGTCCGGCGCCTGAGGCAGCGTCCCGCCGGCAAGGAAGGCGACGGGGCGACGGCCAAGTTCGACAAGCGCCTGAAGAACATCCTCGTGAAGCGCGGCGCGCTCGCGCCCAAGGCGGCCGAGGATGCCTTCGCCGTCGCCGAGCGGGAGCCGGGGAAGAGCCTCACCCAGTGCATCTGCGAGCAGAACCTCCTCACCGAGAAGGAGGTGATCGCCGCGGTCGCGCTCGAGATGAAGCTCCCGCCGATCGACGTCACCCGCTGCCAGGTCGAGGACTACGTCCTCGAGTGCCTGCCGCAGGACCTCGCCCGCTACTACGGGGTCCTGCCGGTCGCCAAGATCGGCGACATGCTGACGCTCGCCGTCTCCGACCCGTTCGACATCCTCACGCTCGACGACATCCACATCGTCACCGGCTGCAACCTCCGTCCCGTCGTCTCGACCGCCCACTCGATCCAGAACGCGATCGGGCGCGTCTACGACCGCTCGGCGAAGAAGCTCGAGGAGCTGACGGCGAACCTCGTCGACCCCGAGGTCGAGCTCGCGAAGGTCGACGACGTGGCCGAGATCGGCGAGGAGGACATCGCGGCGGCGAACGAGAAGTCGCCGATCGTGAAGCTCGTCAACTTCCTCCTCTTCTCGGCGATCAAGGACCGGGTCTCGGACATCCACATCGAGCCGATGGAGCGGAAGCTCCGGATCCGGTTCCGGAAGGACGGCGCGCTCTACGAGAAGCAGTCGCCTCCGAAGAAGTTCCAGAGCGCGATCGTCTCCCGCATCAAGATCATGTCGTCGCTCGACATCGCCGAGAAGCGCGCGCCCCAGGACGGCAAGTTCCAGCTCAAGGTCGAGGGGCGGGCGGTCGACTTCCGCGTCTCGGTGCTGCCGACGCTGCACGGCGAGAAGGTCGTGCTCCGCCTCCTCGACAGCTCGAACCTGGCGCTCAACATCGAGACCCTCGGCTTCGAGGACCAGGCCCTCCAGGCCTTCAAGAGGGCCCTCTCCTCGGCGTACGGGATGGTGCTCGTCACCGGGCCGACGGGGTCCGGCAAGACGACGACGCTCTACTCCTCGCTCCGCGAGGTCATGAGCATCGAGGACAACATCGTCACCGTCGAGGACCCGATCGAGTACCAGCTCGAGGGCGTGAACCAGGTCCCGATCAACCCGAAGCGCGGCATGACGTTCCCGATCGCGCTCCGCTCGATCCTGCGCCAGGACCCGGACACCGTCATGATCGGCGAGATGCGCGACCTCGAGACGATCGAGATCGCGATCCGGGCGGCCCTCACCGGGCACCTCGTGCTCTCGACCCTGCACGCGAACGACGCGCCCTCGACGATCACGCGCATGATCGACATGGGCATCGAGCCCTTCATGGTCAGCTCGACCCTCATCCTCTCCTCGGCGCAGCGCCTCCTCCGCAAGCTCTGCGCCGAGTGCAAGGAGCCGATGGACTACCCCGAGCCGCGACTCCTCGAGATCGGCTTCACGCGGGAGGAGGCGGCGAAGAAGCCCGAGCTCTTCCGGGCCCGCGGCTGCCAGCGCTGCTCGGGCGGCTACAACGGTCGGTTCGCGATCCTCGAGGCCCTCATGGTCACCGACCGGATCAAGCGTCTGATCCTCGAGCGGAACAGCGAGGCGCAGATCCGGAGCGCGGCCGTCGAGGAGGGCATGATCAGCCTTCGCCGGTGCGGCATCCTGAACGCGCTCCGCGGGCGCACCTCCCTCGAGGAGGTGCTCCGCATGACGGCCGAGGACATCCGCGAGGCTCCGGGCGCGGCCGCGGCCCGGAAGATGCTCGAGCCCATGGAAGAGGACGTCCGGAAGTAGCCAATCGCGCGCCATGTTGCATTAATTGAGGGGGGGCTTTCGCGGGGGCACGGGTAGGCCCCGGCCGGAGCCGTCGGAGCGACGAGGAAGCGATGCCCGACTTCAAGTACACGGCGAAGACCACCCAGGGTCAGCAGAAGACCGGGACGGTCACGGCGCAGAACGAGAGCGACGCGATCGGCGAGCTGCGCCGCCAGAACCTGCTCGTGATCTCGCTCGAGGGCGCGGCCCCGAAGCGGCGCTTCGAGCTCCCCTCGCTCTTCGAGGCGAAGCCGGGCGGCGCGCCGCGGCGCGTGCGGGCGAGCCTCCAGGAGCTCATCATCTTCACCCGCCAGCTGGCGACGATGCTGTCGGCCGGCATCCCGCTGCTGGAGGCGCTCGAGATCCTCTCGGAGCAGTGCGAGGACGCGGGCTTCAAGTGGGTCCTCGACACCATGGTCGAGGACATCCGCGGCGGCTCGGAGTTCAGCGAGGCGCTGCGCAGGCACCCGCGCTGCTTCACCCAGATCTTCGTCAACATGATCAAGGCGGGCGAGGCGGCCGGCAAGCTCGACGAGATCCTCGTCCGTCTCGCCGAGTACCAGGAGGCGACGCAGGCCCTGCGCTCGCGCATCCGCGCGGCCATGACCTACCCGGTCGTCTCCCTCGTCCTCATCTTCGCGATCGCGATCCTGCTCCTCGTGTTCATCATCCCGAAGTTCGAGGACATCTTCAAAGGCATGGACATCGAGCTCCCGCTGCCGACGAAGATCGTCCTCGGCATCTCCCTCTGGATGACCAACAACTGGTACATCTGGCTCGGCCTGCTCGTGGGCGCGGTCGTCGGCGTGATCATGTACGGGCGCACCGACACGGGCGCGCGCCAGCTCGACTGGATCAAGCTCCACGTCCCGATCTTCGGCCCGCTCTTCCGCAAGGTCGCCATCTCGCGGTTCGCCCGCACGTTCGCGACGCTCATCCAGTCCGGCGTGCCGATCCTCGGGGCCCTCGAGATCGTGGCCTCGACGTCCGGCAACAAGCTCATCGAGGACGCGGTCCTCGACGCCAGCCAGGCCGTGCGCCAGGGCGAGACGCTCGCCGCCCCGCTCGCCAAGACGGGCATGTTCCCGCCGATGGTGACGCGCATGATCGCCGTCGGCGAGAAGACGGGCGCGCTCGAGCAGCTCCTCGAGAAGATCTCGAAGTTCTACGACCAGCAGGTCGCGACGACGGTCGAGAGCTTGACGGCCCTCATCGAGCCGATCATGATCGGCATCATGGGCATCATCGTCGGCGGCATGGTGCTGGCGGTGTTCCTGCCCATCTTCAAGCTCACCTCGTCTCTGTCGAGGTAGCCCGGTCGCGTGTCGCCGGACCGTCCGCGCTGTCGCGCGGACGGTCCGGCGGAAGAGACCATGGCCGCGGACAGGTCGGAGATCATCCGGAGAGTTCGGTGGCTGCTGGTCGGTCGGCTGGCGGCTGCTCTGCTGACGGCCGGGTTGTTGCTCCTGCTCGGGGGGCGCCGGGGAGCTTACGTCGTCCCGGTCGCGGCGATCGCCCTGGACGCCGTGTACTTCGCGGTGCTCGGGCGGGTCCGCGACCTCCGGCGCTTCGCGGCCGTGCAGGTGGTGGTCGACGGGCTCCTCGAGACGGCGCTCGTCGCGCTCACGGGCGGGGTCGTCAGCTTCGCGACGATCCTCTACTTCGCCTCGATCCTCGCCGGGTGCCTGATCGTCTCGCCCCGGTTCGGGATCGGGTTCGCGAGCGGGGCGACGGCGGCGGTCGCGGCCGTCGGCACGCTGATCGCGCTCGCCGTCGCGGACGTCGGCGCGCGGCTCCCGAGCCCGGTCTTCCTGCCGGACCCGCCGATCGGCGCGGTCGCGGCCTACGCGATCGTCCACGGCCTCGCCTTCCACCTCGTCGCCGTGCTCGCGGGGCGGCTCCACGCCGAGTTCGCGCGGGTGCGGATCCTCTACGATGAGATCCTCGAGCGCATGGCCGAGGGGCTCGTCGCCGTCGACGCGGGCGGCCGCATCATCGTCGTCAACGGCGAGGCGCGCCGCCTCCTCGCCTACCGCGGGGACGAGGGGCTCGCGGGCCTGAGCCTGCGCGACGTCTTCCGGCGGCGCGAGGACAAGGCGATCCTCGGGTGCCTCGAGTCGCTCGAGCCGATGCGGATCGAGGTCGAGGTCGCCATGCGCGAGGGCTCGCGCAAGGACGTCGAGGTGAAGACGACCATCCTGCGCGACGAGCGGGGCGGCGTGCGCGGCGTCATCGGCATCTTCACGGACCTCGAGCCCCGCCGTCAGGCCGAGGCCGCCGAGCGGCGGGCCGAGCGGCTCGAGGGCATCGAGCAGCTCGCCTTCGGCATCGCCCACGAGATCCGCAACCCGCTCGCCTCGATCCGCGGCTGCGTCCAGGAGCTCGGCCGGCTCGGGGGGGTGGGCGAGGAGGGGCGCGAGCTGGCCGAGATCGTCTGCCGCGAGTCCGACCGGCTCGACGGCATCATCGGCGAGTTCCTGCGGTTCGCGCGCATGCGGCCGCCGATACTGGCCGACGTGGACCTGACGGCGCTCGTCGAGGAGACCGCCGTCCTCCTCCGCGGTCGGGCGGACGGGGCCGCCGTCCTGCTCGTCTTGACGGACCTGCCGAAGGAGGCGCACCTCAGGGCCGACCGCGAGGCGCTGACCCAGGTCTTCCTCAACCTCGGGATCAACGCCCTCGAGTCGTTCCCGAGGCGGGGCGGCCGGCTCGCGATCCGCTGCGCCCCGGCGCACCGCATCCAGCGCCGCCCGGACCCCGCCGGCGGGGGCGCCGCCGCCGGCCCGGACCGCCGGCGCGTCCTCTCCGACGTCCCGGGGTTCGAGGTCTCCTTCGCCGACGACGGCCCCGGCATCGCGCCCGAGGACCTGGAACGCATCTTCTCGCCCTTCTTCACCACCAAGAAGGGCGGCACCGGCCTCGGCCTCGCCGTCGCCGACCGGATCGTGAAGGCGCACGGCGGCTCGATCGCCGTCGAGTCCACGCGCGGGGAGGGAACGACCTTCCGGGTGTGGCTGCCCTGCGAGCCGACGGTCGTCGGGGTGGTCGCGCCGCCCGTGGTCCCCGCGCCCGCGGCCGGGTAGGGCGGCCGGCCCGGACGGGTTCGCGCCGGGCGCGGTTGTCCGTTGCCCGGCCGCCTTGTAGCATTCCCCCATGGCGACGGTCCTGATCGTCGACGACGACCCGGGCATCCGGGCCACCCTGCGCTTCATCTTCCGGCGCGCGGGGCACGAGGCCCTGGACGCCGAGGACGGCGAGGCGGGCCTCGAGGTCGTGCGCCGCAGCGTCCCGCGCGTGGACGTCGCGATCGTCGACCTGCGCATGCCCGGGATGGGCGGGCTCGAGCTCCTGAAGCGCCTGAAGGAGGTCGACCCCTCGCTCCCGGCGATCGTCCTCACGGCCTTCTCCGACTGGGACAACACCGTCGAGGCCATGCGCCTGGGCGCGCACGACTACCTGAAGAAGCCGTTCGACAACGAGAACATCGTCACGGTCATCGAGCGCGCGGTCGCGCGCCGGCGCGTGCTCGCGGGCTCGCGCGGCCGGCCCGAGCTGCCCGAGCTGCGCGAGCTGGTCGGGAGCTCGGTCGCGATGCGCGAGCTCCTGGACGTCGTCGCCCGCGTCGCCCCGACCGAGTCGACCGTCCTCATCGAGGGCGAGAGCGGGACCGGGAAGGAGCTCGTCGCCCGCGCGATCCACCACGCCTCGGCGCGGGCGAGCGAGCCGTTCGTGTCCGTGAACTGCGGGGCCTTCCCCGAGTCGCTCGTCGAGAGCGAGCTCTTCGGCTACGTGAAGGGCGCGTTCACGGGCGCCGCCGCCGACAAGAAGGGGCTCTTCGAGGCCGCGGACCGCGGCACGTTCTTCCTCGACGAGGTCGGCGAGCTGCCGCTCTCGACCCAGACGAAGCTCCTGCGCGTCCTCGAGGAGCGGCGCTTCATCCCGGTCGGCTCGACGTGTCCTCGGCGCGTGGACGTCCGCTTCGTCTGCGCGACGAACCGCGACCTGGCCGAGGAGGTGCGCCGCGGGCGGTTCCGCGGCGACCTCTTCTACCGGCTGAACGTGATCCCGATCCCCCTGCCGCCGCTGCGCGCGCGCCCCGACGACATCCCGCTCCTCGCCGGCCACTTCCTCCGCAAGTACGCGAAGGCGCTCTCCCGCGAGGTGACGGGGTTCTCGGCCGCCGCCTCGGCGAAGCTCGAGCGGCACCCGTGGCCCGGGAACGTGCGCGAGCTCGAGAACGCGATCCAGCGCGCGATCGCGCTCGCCCGCGGCCCGGTGATCGAGGACGTCCAGCTCGCCGCCGCCGACCCCTCGGGGCCGGGTCCGGACTCGTTCCGCGGCGACCTCACCCCGCCGGTCGTCGGCTCGGGCCGCCTGCCGGGCGCCGCCCACGTGGGCCCGGGCGTGCTCCTGCCGTCGGCGCCGTCGGCGCTCCATCCGCCCCCCCACCCGCACGGGCACTCGCCGCCGTCGCCGTCGCCGGGCGGCTCCGCCTCCGGGCGCGCGACCGTCCCGACGCCGGCGCCCCCGGCCCCGGGCGGCGCGTCCGCCGACGGCTCCGAACCCGACCCCCACCCGCACGCCCCCGCCCTGCCGGTCCTGGCGGACGGCGCCGGCCCCGGGGCCTTCGACCTCGAGCGGACGCTCGAGACGATCGAGCGCCACTACCTCGAGCAGGCGCTCGCCCGGACCGAAGGGAACCTGACGCGCGCCGCCGAGCTCCTCGGCATCACCTTTCGCTCCATCCGCTACAAGGTCAAGAAGCTCGGGATCCGCGAGGCGCGCGGGTCGTCGGCCCGCGAGGACGACCCGGAGTAGCGGCCGCTCGGCCAGCTCCCGTCCCGCTCGCGAAGCCGCTACGCGGCCGGGCCCGGCCCGAAGCGCCCGACGAGCCCGTCGCGGAACCCCTGCGCCTCCGCCCGCGCCCGCTCGCGCCGGCCGCGGACGAGCGCGGCCGCGATCCTCGCCGCCCGCGCGACCGCGTTGTAGGCGAGGAAGAGCGGGTAGCGGAGCGGGTGGTGCCGCCGCACGAGGAGGTGCCGGTTGCGGGTGAGGTAGTAGAGGGCGGTCGGCGTCGCGGCCCCGCCGTCGTCCGCCCCCCCCGTGGCGCCGTGAACGCGGTGCCGGGCGACCGCGCGCGGCTCGTAGCGGACGCGGAACCCGGCGCGGCGCGCGCGCAGGCAGAGGTCGACGTCCTCGAGGTAGAGGAAGTAGCGCTCGTCGAAGAGGCCCACGCGCTCGAGCGCCGCCCGCGTCGCCAGGAGGAGGCAGCCGCTCGCGAAGTCGACGTCGCGGGCGCGATCGTGCTGGCCCCGGTCGGCCTCGCCCTCGCCGACGTTGACGCCGATGCCGCGGAGCGGGTGGAGCGCGCCGCCCGCCGACCAGATCCGGGGCGGGTCGGACCCGGCGACCAGCACCTTCCCGGTGACGATGCCGACGCCCGGCTGGCCGGCCGCCGCCACGAGGGCCTCGACCGCGCCCGGGGCCAGCGTCGCATCGCTGTTCAGGAGGAGGATGTGGTCCGCGCCGGCCTCGAGGGCCGCCCGCATCCCGAGGTTGCAGCCGCCGGCGAACCCGGTGTTGCGGCCCGGGTCGATCGGCAGGACCCGCGCGAACTCGCGCCGCGCGAGGTCCGCGCCCTCGCCGCGCCCGCTGTTGTCGACGAGGACCGCGTCGACCTCGAGCGAGGCCAGGCAGGCGCGCGTGTCCTCGAGACCGCGATAGTGAACGACGACGGCGCGGACCATGCGGTATTATGTGCCGCATCGGGGGAAAACGTACATCTTGCTTTACTTATGCGGTAACATGGGGCGCACATGAGACACCTGCGCCTCCTCGCCGGCTTCGTCGCCGCCCTGTTCCTGCTCGCCCTCCGCCTCACCTGCCGCTACACCGTGGTCGACGACCCGCGGCCCGCGCTGCGCGCCCGCGGCGGCCGCTACGCCTACGCGATCCTGCACGCGCACCAGCTCGCCGCCCTGTTCATCAACGACGACGCGTGCATGTGCGCGATGGTCTCGCGGTCGGCCGACGGCGACTTCCTGGCGCCGGTGCTCCAGATGCGCCGGGTCCGCGCGATCCGCGGCTCGACGAACAAGAGCGGCGTCGACAAGGGCGGGCGCGCCGCCCTGGCGGAGCTCTGCGACGAGGTCCGGCGCGGGGTGCCGGCCCTGCTCGCGGTCGACGGCCCGCGGGGCCCGCGCAACCACGTCCACCGCGGCATCGTCGACCTCGCCGTCGAGACCGGCGCCGTGGTCCTGCCCACGGTGATCGTGCCGACGCGCCGCCGGATCTTCCCGAGGAGCTGGGACCGCTTCCAGGTCCCGAAACCCTTCGGCCGCCTGACCATGGTCTTCGGCGTGCCGATCGAGGTCGACGGCAAGGGCGCGGACGAGGTGCGCGCCGAGATCGGCGCCTCCCTGCGCGCGCTCGAGCGGCGGCACGACCCGGAAGAGGCCGTGCGGGCGCAACTGGCCGCGGAGACGTGACGGGCTCCCAGGGCATGGGCGGTGCCCGCGTCCTCGTCTACGCGTACGACAAGGTCGGACGGACGATGGCCGGGCCGGGAGTGCGGGCCGTCTCGATCGCCCGCGAGCTCGCCCGCGCCGGGGCCGGCCGCCTGGAGGTCGCGCTCGGCCTCCGCTTCCCGCCCGACGAGGCGCCCGCCGGGCTCGACGTCCGCCATCCCGTGCGCCTGCGCGACCTCGTCGCCGCCGACCTCGTCGTCGCCCAGACGCTCCCGACCGCCCTCCTCGCCCCGGCGATCGCCGCCGGCGCGCGCTTCGTCTTCGACCTCTACGACCCCGAGATCTTCGAGCGCCTCGAGATCCACCGCGACGCGCCCGCCCGCGAGCGCCGCCGCGCCGCCGGCCGGGCGCGCGCGAGCCTCGCCGCCCGCCTCCTCGCCGGCGAGCACTTCGCCGCCGCGAACGAGCGCCAGCGCGACCTCTACCTCGGCGCGCTCGCCGCCCTCGGGCGGCTCCGCGCGGCCTCCGGGCGGGCGGGGGCGGAGGTCGCGAGCGTCGCGCCCTTCGGCTTCGAGGACGACGCGCCGCCCGTCCCGCCCGGGGCGCTCAAGGGGAAGTGGCCCGGGATCGCGGCCGGCGACCGCGTCCTCATCTGGGGCGGCGGCGTCTGGAACTGGTTCGACCCGCTGACGGCGATCCGCGGCGTCGCCTCGCTCGCCCGGGCCCGCGGCCGCGACGACGTCAAGCTCTTCTTCCTCGGGACGCGGAACCCAAACCCCGAGGTCAAGGAGATGCGCACGCTCACGGCCGCGGTCGAGGAGGCGCGCCGGCTCGGCCTCGAGGGGCGGGCGGTCGTCTTCCACCAGGGCTGGGTGCCGCACCGCGAGCGGGGCGCGTTCTACGCCGACGCCGACGTCGGCGTGAGCCTCCACCTCCCGACGCTCGAGGCCCGCTACGCGTTCCGGACGCGCATCGTCGACTACCTCTGGGCCGGCCTCCCCATGGTCGTCTCCGCGGGCGACACGCTCGGCGACGAGGTCGGGCGCGAGGGCCTCGGCGCCGCCGTCCCGGGCGGCGACCCCGATGCCTTCGAGCGCGCGGTCGCGACGCTCCTCTTCGAGCCGGGGCGCGCCGACGAGGCCCGCGCCCGCGTCGCCCGCCACCGCGAGCGCTACCGCTGGCCGGTCGCGCTCGCCCCGCTGATCGAGGGCGTCGATCGCGCGCTCGCCGGGGAGGGCCTGCGCCCGACGCGGCGCGATCGGCTGCGCGCGCTCGCGGCTCTGGCCCGCGGCATCGCCGCCCGGGTCGGGCCATAGACGGCGAGAAGAGAACGCAGACACGGAGAACGCAGAGGTCACGCAGGACCTCGCCGCTTCTCTACGAGGCCATGCCCGCCTCGTCCCGCCGCCTCGCCGCCTCGAAGAGCAGCGACGAGACCGCGAGCGGCGCTCCCTCGCCCGGCGCGGCCGGCGGGTCGCCGTAGATCAGGCTGAACGTGCCCTTGCGGAGGAGGAGGAGATCGAGGACGGCCTCCCGGCCGCGCGCGTCGTCGGAGCGAGCGTCGATCACCTTGCCCTTGCGAAGGACGATCGTGCCGGCGACCGTGCCGCCGCCGCCCTCGCGCTCGCCGCCGTAGACCTCGAGGTAGCCGCCCTTGCCCGACAGCTCGACGCCCTGGAGGAGCTGGGCCAGCTCGTCGGCCTCGACCCGCCCGAAGATGCCCGTGCGGCGGCCCGTCACGGCCGCGAGGCGGCGGCCCGTGGCCGCGCCGTCCGGGTCGACGAGCGCGAGCGCGCCCTCGAGGGCGTGGAGCAGCTCGTCCGCCGTCTGGTAGCGCGCCTCCCGGTCCGGCCGCAGGCAGCGGGCGACGACGGCCCGGGCCGGGTCGGGCACGCCGGGCGGGAGCGGCGGCGGGCGGGCCGCGTCGTCGCCCTCGGCCGCGCGCGGCGGCGAGCCGCCGAGAGCGTGGTAGAGCGTCGCGCCGAGCCCGTAGATGTCCGCGCGCCCGTCGGTCGTCGAGGCGTCGCGCTGCTGCTCCGGGGGCGCGTACCGCGGCTCGCCCAGGCCCTGGCCGGAGCGCGTCAGCTTCGACCTCGAGCCGCCGATGAGCGACTTCGCGAGCCCGAAGTCGATGAGCTTGATCCCGCCATCGGCCGCGAGGACGACCGAGCGCGGCGTGATGTTGCGGTGGATGACGCCGGCCGCGTGCGCCTGGACGAGGGCCCCGCACACCTCGATCCCGATCAGCAGGGCGCGCGGGACCGCGATCGACCCCAGGGCGGCGATCTCGTCGGCGAGCGTCCGGCCCTCGACGTGCTCGAGGACGATGGCGACGAGGCCGGGCACCTCGCGGACGTCGTAGGTCGAGACGACGTTCCGGTGCCGGACCTTGGCGGCGAGCCGTGCCTCGCGCAGGAGCCGCTCGGCCCGCTCGTAGTCGGTCACGAGCACGGCCTTGATGAGGACATCCTGCCCGAGGTCGCGCCGCCGCCCGCGGTAGGCGAGCACGCGGTCCGACCGCTCGACGCGGGCGAGCGCCTCGAACCCGAGCTCCTCGAGGCGCGCCCGGACCATGGGCTCGGTCGGGGCGCGGACGACGGGCTTCGGGGCCGGGGCGGCGGGCGCGGGGGCGGCGGCGGCGGCGGCGGTCGCGACCGGTCCCGCCTCGGGCCTCGGCGCGCCAAGGCGCCCGGACGGAGGCGCGACCACCGGCCGCTCGGGCGCGGTCCGCTCGACGTCGCGCTTGCGCGCCGAGCCGAGGTCCAGGTCCTCGACCTCGACGGCGAGCGGGACCTTCCCGAGGACGAGCCGGTCGCCCGTCTTGAGCGTCGCCCGGGTGACGCGGCTGCCGTTCAGGTACGTGCCGTTCTGGCTGCCGAGGTCGACGACCTCGAGGTCGCCGTCGCCGTTGACCTCGAAGCGGCAGTGCTGCCGCGAGACGCTCCGCACCTCGATCCTTAGGTCCGCCTCGCTGCGCCCGGCGATGGCCGGCACGCCGGCCCGCACCTTCAGCTCGTGGACCGTCCCGCTGTCCGTCTTCAAGCGGAGCGCCTTCGTCCGCGACTTCGGCTTCGGCTTTTGCTTCACGACGCCGGGATTATACCCCGGATCGGGCCGCCGGGGCCGGCTTTTCGAGGAAGAGCACGCGCGTGTGGAGGGCCGAGAAGAGCGCCGCCAGGAACCGCAGGCGCCGGACGAGCGGGTAGGCGTGGCGGGCGCGGCCGAACCAGTGCTTGAGGTAGACGTCCTCGACGAAGCGGCCGCCCGCCGGCCCGAAGACGGCGCGGACGGGCTCGAGGATCTCGCGCCTGCCGAGGTAGTTCGTGCACTCCCCGAGGAACCGGCGGTTGCGGGCGACGACCTCGCGGAAGCCGAGGCCCTTCTGGAAGGCGTTGCGCACGCCGAGGAGCGCCCAGAGCGTGAGCCAGCGCGGTCCCCTGAGCACCCCGCCGAGCGGCACGTGCACGTGGCACTCGACCGGCCGCCAGCGCGCCGGGAAGGTGTGCAGGCTCGCGCCGCCCGGCGCGAGGACGCGGTGGACCTCGGCGAGCGTCGCCCGGTAGTCGCGGACGTGCTCGAGGACCTGGTCGGAGGCGACGAAGTCGAACGAGCCGTCGTCGAACGGCAGGCGATAGGCGCCCTCGGCGGCGATCGGGCGCAGGTGCTCGCGCACCGGCGAGGCGGCGATCGGCCCCGGGTCGAGGTCCGCCCCGAGCGCCTCGAAGCCGGCGCCCCGGTAGGCCGAGACGAGGTCGCCGTCGCCGCACCCGAGGTCGAGGACGGCCGCGCCCGGCCGGAGCGGATGGCCCAGGTCCGCGAGCATGCGGGCGTGGAGGGCGACGAAGGCGCGGTGGTAGCTCGCGCGGTCGGCGAAGGCGAACGAGGACGGCGTCGCCGTCCCGATCGCCCCGGCCGCGGGCGGGGCCGGCGTCTCCCTCGTCCCGGCGTCACCCATGGGCGTTCCCTCCCGTGCCGTCGCCGCCGCCCGCCGCCTCGCGCGGGCGCACGTCGTAGAGGATGCAGGCGCTCCCTAAGAGGCGCGCCGCCCCGTGGCGCGACGCCATCGACCAGCGCGGCCCGAGGATCATCTCGCCCGTGTAGAAGAGGCGCATGGGCCGGGCGGCGAGGACCTCGAAGCCGTGGCGCCGGAAGTGCCGGACCCAGGCGCGCCGGCTGAAGCTGTAGAGCTCGGTGAGCGCGCACCCGCGCTCGCCGTGCCGCGGCGGGATCGCGTAGAGGACGAGCGCCTTGGCCGCGCGGTCCGGGCGCAGGCGCCCGAGGTGCGAGGCGAAGTGCTGGAGCCCCTCGACCCAGTGGGCGACGGAGGTCCAGAGGCGCCCAGGTCGCGGTCGGCAGGATGTGGACGCAGCGCCCGCCCGGCCGCAGCACGCGCCGGCACTCGGCGTGGAGCTGCGGGAGGTCGAGGACGTGCTCGAGGACGTTCGACGAGAAGACGACGTCGAACGCCCGCTCCCGGAACGGGAGGTTCCGGCCGTCGTAGTCGATCACCGGGAAGCGGCGGTGGGCGCTGTAGTCCGACGAGGGCAGGTCGACCGAGACGACGCGGAAGCCGCGCTCCGAGAGGAGCCGCGCCTGGACGCCCGTGCCGCCGCCGAGCTCGAGGACGCGCGCGCGCGCCGGCAGGTGCGGGAGCACCCCCTCGATCTCGTGGGCGCGCAGGACGTCGATGAACTCTACGGAGAACATGCGGCGACCTCGGCCTGGACCTCGGCGTAGAGCGCCAGCAGCCGGTCGACGACCGCGGCGATCGAGAACTCGCGCTCGGCGCGCCGGCGCGCCGCCTCCCCGAGCGCCAGGCGGCGGCCCTCGTCGCGGAGGAGGGCGCCGATGGCCGCCGCGGCCGGCCCCGGGTCGTCGCCCGGCGGGACGAGGGCGGCGAAGTCGGCGTCGAGGAACCCGCGCAGCCCGGGCAGGTCGGTCATGACCACGGGGAGGCCGCTCGCCATGGCCTCGAGCACGGCGTTCGGCAGCCCCTCGCCCCGCGAGAGGAGGGCGAAGAGGTCGGCGGCGGCGAGGCACCCGGGCACGTCGGCGCGGTCGCCCGCGAGTTGCGCCCGGTCCGCGAGGCCGCACTCGTCGCGGATCGCGAGCAGGCGCTCCCGGTCGGCGCCCTCGCCCACGACGAGGAGGCGGGCGCGCGGCTCGCCGGCGGCGGCGAACGCGCGCAGGAGGATGTCGATGCCCTTGCGCGCGTCGAGGCGGCCGACGAAGGCGACGACGGGCGCGTCCGCGGGCAGCCCGAGCGCGGCGCGCGCGCGCCGGCGCCGCTCGGCGTCGGCGGGCCGGAAGCGCTCGGTGTCGACGCCGTTCGGGATCCGGGCGATCCGCCCGGCCGGGACGCCCGTCTCGCGAAGCTCGGCGGCGATCCCCTCCGAGATCGCGATGAAGCGGGCGGCGCGCCCGAGCCCGCGGGCGAGGAGGCGCAGGTCGAGCCGCCCGAGGTCGCGGATGTCGCCCTCGGTCGCGAGCTTGACGATCGCCGGCAGCCCGAGCCGCGCGGCGGCCGCGATCGCGGGGCCGGCGTGCGGGTTGTAGCCGTGCGCGTGGAGGACCGTGTAGCGGCCCGCCTGGCGGCGGACGAAGGCGCGGAGCGTGCGCGCCGTCCGGTACGGCCAGCGCCCGAGCGCGGGCGCGAGGCGCACGATCGTGACGCCGTCGCGCCCCTCGACGGCCGGGGCGGGGACGACGAGGTCCGTGACGACGACGGGCGCGAGGCCGCGCCGCGCCATCTCGCGGGCCTGGGCGGCCGCCTGGCGCTCGAGCCCGCCCGTGCGGTCGAAGCCGGGCACGAGGAGGAGGGGGCGCGGCGGCGGGCCCCCGTCCGTCCCGGGCGGGCGGGCGATCGCCCCGGGGCGGCGGGGCCGGGGGCGCGAGAGGACGGCCGCCCGCTCCCGGACGAGCCCGCGGTAGAGGTCCGCGTAGCGCGCCGCCACGGGCTCGAGCCCGAGCTCCTTCTCCGCCAGGGCGCGCGCCGCCGCCCCGAGGCGCGCGCGGCGCGCCGGCTCCAGGAGCAGGGCGGCCAGCGGGTCCGCGATCGCCCCGGCCTCGTCGCCGCGGACGAGGACGCCGGTCTCGCCGTCGCGCACGAGGTCCGGCACCGCCCCGACCGGGGTCGCGAGGCAGGGGACGCCCGAGGCCATCGCCTCGAGGACGACGTTCGGCATGCCCTCCGCCGCGCTCACGAGCGCGAGCACGTCGGCGGCCCGGTAGGCGCCGGCGACGTCGTCCACGTTCCCGCGGAAGTGGACGCGGTCGGCGATCCCGAGCGCCCCGGCCTCGCGCCGGCACTCGGCCTCGAGGCGGCCGCGCCCGCAGAACACGAGCTCGGCCGAGGGGGCGCGCTCGAGGGCGCGCGCGAAGCCGCGGACGAGCAGCTCCGGGCGCTTCTGCGGCACGAGCCGCCCGGCGTGGAGGACGACCGGGGCGTCCGGGCGGACGCCGAGGCGGGCCCGGGCCGCCGCCCGCTCCTCGGCCGTGGCCGGGCGGAACCGCGCCGTGTCGACGCCGTTCGGGATCCGGACGATGCGCTCGCGCGGGATGCCGAGCGAGGCGACCTCGTCCGCGATCTCGGCGCTCAAGGCGACGAAGCGGTCGGCGCGCCGGAGCCAGGCGATCTTGCGCTCGGCCCGGCGGTCGCGGCCGAGGACGTCGACGTCGCCGCCCGGGCCGCCGCACGCGGCCCGCACGACGGCCGGACGTCCGGACGTCGCGCCCGCGCAGGCGGCCAGGAACCCGCCGGTGTGGAGCTGGACGCCTTGAAGCACCTGGAAGCGCCGGCGCAGGCAGGCGAGGAGGGCCGCGCCCATCACCGGGAACGTGGGGAACGGCACCGTCACCGACGCGAGCCGCAGCCGCCCGGCCGGGATCCGCCAGGCCCGGAGGCCGTCGCCGCCGGCGATCGCCCGCGGCCCGCGGAGCGGCCACGTGGTCAGCAGCTCGGCCTCGACCCCGAGGCGCCGGAGGGCCCGGGCGAGCGCGACCGTCTGCCGCTCCATGCCGCCGACGTGATGGAGGTCGGGGCAGATGAGGCACACGCGGCGAAGGACGCCGTCGTCCGGCCCCGTCATGGCAGCGCCGGTCGCCATCGCCGGAAGAAGAGCTCGAGCGCGACCATGGACCAGATCTGGGCGGCGCGGTCGGCGGCGCCCGACTCGTGCTCGGCGACGAGCCGCTCGACGGCGCCGCGACGGTACACGGCGCGCGTGAGGCGGTCGGGCCCGAGCAGGACGTCGCGCACGAGGGGCCGGAGGTCGCCGCGGAGCCAGGCGGGGATCGGCAGGCCGAAGCCCATCTTGCGCCGGTCCACGGCCTCGCGGGGCACGAGGCGGCGGGCGATCGACTTCAACGCGACCTTGCCCTCGGCGCCCGTGCAGACGAGCGACAGGGGCAGCGAGGCCGCCAGCTCGGCGAGCTCGTGGTCGAGGAGCGGCGCCCGCGCCTCGAGCGAGACGGCCATGCTCGCGCGGTCCACCTTGACCAGGATGTCGCCCGGCAGGTAGGTCGCGATGTCGGCCGCCTGGAGCCGCTTCGCGAGGGGCAGGCCGCCGTCGCGCCCGGGCGCGGTCGCGGCCTCGATCGGCGCGAGCGGGTCGGGGCCCGCGAGCAGCGACGGGTCGAGCGCCCGGCTCCCGAGCCGCCGCCCGAAGACGGTCATCCAGCCGTCGGCGTAGTTGCCGTCGGGTCGGGCCAGCCGGCCGAGGAAGCCCCCGCCGCGCAGCCCGGACGGCCACGCCCGGGCGAGCGGGGCGAGCAGGCGGTCGCGGACGGGCCCGGGGACCGCAGCGCGCGCCCGCGCGACGGTCCGCACCGTCCGCCAGTAACGCTCGTAGCCGCCGAAGACCTCGTCGCCGCCGTCGCCCGAGAGGGCGACCGTCACGTGCTCGCGGGCGAGCTGCGCGACGAGGAACGTCGGGAGGGCCGAGGGGTCGGCGAACGGCTCGTCGAACGTCTCGGCGAGGCGCGCGAGCAGGGCCGCCTTGTCCGGGCGGACGACGAGCTCCGTGTGGTCGGCGCCGAGGTGCCGGGCGACCGCGCGCGCGTGCTCGAGCTCGGAGAACTCGGCCTCCTCGAAGCCGATCGAGAACGTCCGCACCCGGCTGCCGGCGCGCGTCATGAGCGCGACGACCGTCGACGAGTCGACGCCGCCCGAGAGGAAGGCGCCGAGGGGCACGTCGGAGAGGAGGTGGGCCCGCACGGTCTCCTCGAGCTTGGCCTCGAGGCGCGCCTCCCAGTCGGCGGCGGCCGTCGCCGGGGCGCCGTCCGCGCCGCCGGCGAGCGCGAGCCGCCAGTAGCGGGCGGGCGCGGGGACGGCCGCCGGGCCGGCCCGGTCGAGGGCGTCGACGGCGACCGTCAGCGTGTGCGCGGGCGGGAGCTTGCGGGCGGCGCGGTAGATCGAGGCGCCGTCGGGGACGTAGCCGAGCGCCAGGTAGGCGCGGAGGGCGTCGCGGTCGACGACGCGCGGGAACGCGGGGTCGATGACGATCGCCTTGAGCTCGGAGGCGAAGAGGAAGCGGTCGCCGAGGGCCGCGTAGTAGAGCGGCTTCTGGCCGAAGCGGTCGCGGGCGAGGAAGACCGTGCGCGTGCGGCGGTCGTGGATCGCGAAGGCGAACATGCCGCGAAGGCGGTCGACCATCGACGGCCCGTGGGCGCGCCAGAGGTAGGGCAGGAGCTCGGTGTCCGCGCGCGTCCTCAGCGCGACGCCCGTCGCCTCGACATCGCGCCGGAGGCCCGGGTAGTTGTACAGCTCGCCGTTGTACGCGACGACGACCTCGCCGGCCGCGTCCGCCATGGGCTGGTGCCCGGCCGGGGACGGGTCGAGGATCGACAGGCGCCGGTGCGCGAGGCCGACCGGCCCGTCGCGATGCGTGCCCTCGTCGTCCGGCCCGCGGTGGGCGAGGGCGGCGGCCATGGCGCGGAGCCGGGCCTCGTCGACGGGCGCCCCGTTCCGCAAGACGATGCCGGCGATCCCGCACACGGCGCGCGCCGCCCGCTCAGCCGGGTTTCCGGTAGACGGCGGCCATCGACAGCCCGACGCCGCCCAGGCGCTCGAGGATGCCCGTCGCCCGGTACACGGGGTGGAGGGCGCGCGGGACGAGGACGCGGCCGAGGAGCCCCGAGACCGCGCGGGCCGTCCCGTCGCCGAGCCCGAGGCGCTCGCCCAGGAACCGGCGGGTCGCGAGCTTCAAGGCCTCGCGAGCGATGACGGGGCCGTGCTCGGCCTCGACCCGCTCGCAGCCGAGCCCCGCCGCCTGGCCGAGGCGCGCGAGGTTCGCGGCCGTCCAGCGCGACACGTGGTGCGGCGGGCAGTCGAGCGGCCCCTCGATGAAGCCGCGCGGCCGGTGGGCCGAGAGCCGGTTCGGGAGGGCGACGATCACGCGCCCGCCCGGCCGGCAGAGGCGGGCGAGGGCGGCGACGAACTCGACCGGGCGCTCGATGTGCTCGACGACGTGGAAGGCCGTGACGACGTCGAACGCGTCCGGGTTCGCGGCCGCGAACGAGGCGACGTCGCCGGCCGCGACGTCGAGGCCGCGCGCCCGGGCCGACCCGACCGCGACCGGGCTCGGGTCGAGGCCGCGCGCCTTCCGCCCGTGGGCGCGGCAGCGCTCGAGGAAGTGCCCGGAGCCCGCGCCGACGTCGAGGATCGAGTCCGTGGGCCCGGACGCGGCGCAGACGAAGTCGAACTCCCAGCGCCCGGCGACGTAGTAGGCGGGGCAGGCGCCGATCTCGGCGTAGAAGCGCTCCGTCCCCGCCCGCAGGGGCACGAAGTACTCGAGGTCGCAGCCGAGGCAGCGCCTGAGCGTGACCGCGGACGCGTGCGTGTTCTCGGCGACGGCCGCCGGCGAGAGCGCGGCTCCGAGCGTGCGCCCGAGGGCCTCGAAGACCTCGGCCGTCGGGCAGGAGCCGACGACCGCGTGGCCCGTCGCCCCGCAGAGCGGGCAGGCCGTGGCGCCGGCCGTCCCGGCCGGGGTCGGCGTCGCCGTCTCGGGCGGCGGGGCTAGCACGGGGCGTCTCCCGGGCGCGGGACCGAGGGCCGCACCTTCAGGAACAGCCCTGCGAGCCACTCCGGGGCGACGAGGCCCGCGAGGACGGCCGCGAAGGCCGCCCCCGCCGGCAGCTTGAGGAGGAGCGAGACGAGGGGGTCGCCCGAGAGCGGCGGGGCGCCGAGGGCCCCGGCCCCGAGCGCGAGCACGGCCGCGAGCCCGAGCCGCCGGTAGCGGAGCGGCACGGGGAAGAGGCGCTGGGCGGTGCGGAGGATGACGACGGCGAGGAGGAGGAAGCTCGTCGCGCTCGCGGCGGCCGCGCCCGCGATCTCGTATCGCGGGACGAGGACGAGGTGGAGGCCGGCGCAGAGCGCGGCGCCCGCGGCCCAGGGGAGGATGGAGCTCGAGAGCCGGCGGGCGAGGATGAAGCCGCTCAGGCCGAGCTGGACGAACCCGTTCAGGACGGCGGCGGCCGCGATCGCGGGCACGACGGCCGCGCCGCGGTGGAACGCCGGCGCCGAGAGCAGGCGCACGAGGTCGCCGCCCGCGACCGAGACCGCGACCCAGGTGACGAGGTAGACGGCGGCCACGCGCTCCCAGAGGCGCGCGATCGCGGCCGCGGCCTCCGGCCCCTTCTCGGCCGAGAGGCGGGTCACCTCGGGGAGCCAGGCGGCGCCCACGCTCACGGGCACGAGGCCGGCGATGAGCCCGACCTGGGCGGCGAAGCTGTAGACGCCGACCGTCGCCTCGTCGTGAAAGGCGGCCAGGAACCAGCGGTCGGCCGAGCTCAGGATCCAGTAGGCGGGCGCCGTGCCGAGGGCGGCGAGCCCGAGGGCGAGGACCTCGCGCGCCCGGGGCCGCTCGAGCCCGGACGGGCGCGCGATCTCCCGGACGGGCACGCCCGCGATCGCAAGCCCGAGCGCCATGGCGATCGACGACCCGCCGAGCAGCGCCCACTCGTCCGCGCGCCAGTAAGCGGCGAGGAGCACGTTGGCGACGACGGCGCCGACGCCCGTGACGAGGAGGGCGACGGCGACGCGCAGGTAGCGCGCCTCCAGGCGGCGCCGCACGCCGGCGAGCGTCGTCGAGATCGAGAGCAGGGTGAAGAGGGCGACGACGGCCGAGAGCCCCGCGCCCGCCGGCCCGGCGCGCGGGGCCACGCCGAGCGCGTGGAAGCCGACGGCGGCGAGGAGCCCGGCGGCGAGCGCCCCGCCGAGCGCGAGCCGCCAGCAGAGCCGGGACACGCCGCCGGCGTCCGGGGTCGTCGGATCGCCGGCGAGCCGGGTGTAGCCGACGTCGAGGCCGAGGAGGCCGACGACGGAGGCGAGGGCCGCGGCCGTGCCGACGAGGGCGGCGATCCCGTAGCCCTCGGGCCCGATCCGCTCCGTGAGATAGGGCGAGGCCGGTATGGAGGCGAGCCGTCCGAGGAGGCTCGCGAAGGCGATCGCCCCGGAGCCGGCGAGGAGGCGGCGCGCGGCCACGGCGGCCGCGCCGGGGGGACCCTGCGCCATGGCCCGAGGATGCTACACGCCGCGGCGGCGTTCGGCAACGGCAACTCCCGTGCCCGGGCTGTCCTCCGCGCGGGGCAACCGCGGCGTTGCTTTCCGCGGCCGGCGAGGTAGAATAAGGACCCGTTTCCGGGGGTCGCCGGAAGACCCGGGTCGATCCGGTCCACAGGAGAAAGCATGGCGGTCTGCGAGGCTTGCGGCGCCGAGGGCGCGCGCGAGGTCAGCGGCAAGGCCGGGCGGCTCGCCTGGCTCAAGAAGTCGTTCGCGGCGGTGGCGGAGGAACGGCGCAAGGCGCTCTCCGATCGGATCCTGGATGTGATCCTGGTCGAGGTCGAGCGCTGGCTCTGCCCCGCCTGCGCGACCTGCGGCTGCTGCGGCCTCGCGAGCGCCTGCCTCGCGGACTGCGCGATCTGCGGCGCGCCGGCCTGCGCCGATTGCTCGCTCCCGGCGCTCCAGCTCGACGCGAGCGGCAAGATCCTTCCGGGCTCGGACGACGGCAAGGTCCTCTGCTCGCGCTGCAACCCGCCCTCGGGCGGCCGGAGCGCACGGGTGCGGCTGCCTTCCCCCGCCGAGCCGCTGCTCGTCTAGAGCATCCTCGACGAGGTTCGCGCCGGCGGATCCCGCAAGCGGGGCTCCTTGCCCCTTCACCTCGGCGGGTCGGCGCCCTACCATCCCCGGCGTGCGCCGCTACGGGATCTCTCTCGTCTCCGAGCCGCTCGAGCCGACGGGGATCGGCACGTACGCGATCCAGCTCGCGCGACGGCTCGGGCCCCTGCTCGAGGCCGACGAGCGCGCCGTCCTGCTCGCGCACCGCCGCTTCCCGCTCGAGGTCGAGCCCCACCCGCGCGTCGTCGAGCGCCGCCTCCGCTTCCCGGTCCGGCGCTCGGCTTTCCGCCGGCTCTTCGAGCAGGCGCTCGTCCCGCTGGCCGCGCTCCGGGCGCGCCTCCGCGTCCTCCACTCCCTCAACAACGTCGTCCCGGCGCTCGCCCGCGGGCCGCACGTCGTCACGATCCAGGACACGCGCCTCTTCGAGGCGCGCGCCTCGCGCGGGCCCGTCGTGCGCGCCTACCGCGGCCTCCTCTACCCGCACGCGGTGCGCCGCGCCGCCCGGATCATCTGCGCCTCGCGCGCGATCGCGGACGACGTCGCCCGCGCCTTCGGGCTCGACGCCGCCGACCTCGAGCGGCGGCTGCGCGTCGTTCCCTTCGGCGTGGACGAGGGCTTCTTCGCGGCGCCCTCGCCCGCGGCCCTCGCCGCCGCCCGGGGCGCGCTCGGCCTGGCGGCGGACGAGCGCCGGCCGGTGCTCCTCTTCGTCGGGTCGTTCGAGCCGAACAAGAACCTCGTCCGCCTCGTCGAGGCGTTCGCCCGCGCCCGCAAGGGCGGCCTCGAGGTGCTGCTCGTCCTGGCGGGCGGGGGCGGGGCCGACCGCCCGCGCGTCCTCGAGGCGGTCGAGCGCTCGGGCGCCGGCGACGCCGTCCGCGCGCCCGGCTACCTCGCCCGCGCCCACCTGGCCGCCGCCTACGCCGCCGCCCGCGCCTTCGTCTTCCCGTCGCTCCTCGAGGGCTTCGGCCTGCCGGTGCTCGAGGCGTTCGCCGCCGGGACGCCCGTCCTCGCCTCGGACATCCCCGTCCTGCGCGAGGTCGCGGGCGGGGCGGCCCTCCACGTCGCCCCGTCGGATGGGGGCGCGCTCGCCGATGCCCTGGTCCGGATCGCGAGCGACGACGCCCTCCGCGAGGGCCTGGTCGAGCGAGGGCTCGCCCGCGCGCGGGCCCTGTCGTGGGACGCGTGCGCGCGCGCGACGCTGGAGGTGTACCGGGAGGTGGCGTAGAATTCTCCCGAAACACATGCCGCCCGAGGAGAAAGCCGCGGAAGCCCCGAGCCCGACCCCGGGCCCGACCCGGGACCCGAGCCTCGAGGTCTCCGTCGTCGTCCCCGCCCACCGCGCGGAGGCGACCCTCGGCGCCTGCCTCGACGCCCTCGGGCGCCAGACGCTCGCCGCCTCGCGCCTCGAGGTGATCGTCGTCGACGACGCCTCGCCCGACGGGACGGCGGCGCTCGCCGAGGCCCGCGGGGCGCGCGTCCTGCGCCAGCCGGCCCGGCGCGGGCCGGCGGCCGCCCGCAACGCGGGAGTCCGGGCGGCGCGCGCGCCGATCGTCGTCTTCACGGACGCCGACTGCGAGCCGGACCCGGGCTTCGTCGAGGCCATCATCGCCCCGCTCCTCGCCGACGCGGGCGTGTGCGGGGCGAAGGGCGCGTACCGTTCGCAGCAGCGCCCGCTCGTCGCCCGGTTCGTCCAGGCGGAGTACGAGGACCGGTACGACCGCATGGCGCGGGAGCGCGACCGGATCGACTTCATCGACACGTACGCCGCGGCCTTCCGCCGCGCGGACCTCCTCGCCGTCGGCGGCTTCGACGAGGGCTTCCCCGATGCCTCGGTCGAGGACCAGGAGCTCGCCTTCCGGCTCGCGGCGCGCGGCGCGCGCCTCGTCTTCCGGCCGGAGGCGGTCGTCCGGCACCACGGGCACGCGGACTCGCTCGAGCGATATGCCCGCAAGAAGTTCCGGATCGGCTTCTGGAAGGTCGCCGTCCTCGGCCGGCACCCGGGGAAGGCCGTCCGCGACTCGCACACGCCGCAGGTCCTGAAGGCGCAGGTCGTCCTCGCCGCCGCGATCGGCGCGGCCCTGGCGGGCGGGGCCGTCCGCGCGGCGCTCGCCGGGCTCGCCGGGGCCTTCGCCCCGTTCGCGGCCCTGCTCGGCATCTTCCTCCTCACGACCCTGCCGTTCGCCGCGAAGGCCCTGCGCCGCGCCGGGCCGGACGTGGCCGCCGCCGCCCCGTACCTCCTGCTCCTCCGGGCCTGGGCGCTCGGGCTCGGGCTCTTCTGGGGGCTCGTCAAGCGGCCGCGGCTCGCCAGGCCGGCGCCGGCGCCGGCCGCCGGGAGCGCGTCGTGAGCCGGGCGGCCTCCCGCCTGCGCCTGCTCGGGGCCGTGCTCCTGCTCGCGGACCTGCTCTGCATCTGCGGGTCGATGCGGCTCGCGTACCTCCTGCGCTTCCGCTTCGAGCTCGGGGCGCTCGAGACCGTCCCGGAGGCCCCGTACGCCGAGTACCTGAAGCCGCTCGCCGTCTTCCTCGTCCTCGTGCCCGTCCTCTTCCGCGTCTTCGACCTCTACCGCCTCGACGAGCTGCACTCGACGGTCGAGCAGGCGACGGCGGCCGCCAAGGCCGTCACGCTCGCGACGCTCGTCGTCCTCGCCTTCGCCTTCTACTACCGCGACTTCAGCTACTCGCGGCTCACGTTCGCCTACAACTGGGCGATCCTCGTCGCCTGCGCGACGGCGGCCCGCTACCTCGTGCGCCGGCACCTCCTGCGCCGCTACGAGCGCGGGCTCGACCGGCGCCGGGCGCTCATCGTCGGCGAGCCCGGGGCCTTCCTCGTCGAGCGGCTGCGCGACGAGCCGGCCTTCGGCCTCGAGCTGCTCGGCGTCCTCCGGCCGGCCCGGGAGGAGGGGCCGCCGGACGAGGCCGCCGACGGGACCGAGGCCCCGCCCGGCAAGCCGGAGCCGGCGGGGGCCGCCGCCGCCGTCTCCGTCCTTAGGCGGGCGACCGCCGTCCCCGCGGCCCGCTGCGCCGCCCTCGAGGTCCTGGGGACGCTCGACGACCTCGAGGCGACGCTCGAGCGCCACGGCGTCGAGGAGGTCCTGATCGTCGAGGCGGCGCTCGCGCACGACGACCTCCTGCGGGCGATCGACGCGTGCGAGCGGCGCGGCGTCGACATAAGGCTCGTGCCGCCGATCTACGACCTCCTCGTCGCGCCCTCCGACTTCACGTACATCCAGGGCGTCCCGCTCATCGCCGTGAACGAGCAGCGCTACCGGCGGGCGAGCTTCGCCTTGAAGCGCGTCTTCGACGTCGTCGTCTCCCTCGGGGTCCTCGTCCTGCTCGCGCCGCTGCTCGGGCTCGTCGCGCTCCTCGTCCGGCTCGGCTCGAGGGGCCCGGTCCTCTTCGTCCAGGTCCGGGCGGGCGAGAACGGCCGGCCCTTCCGCATGTACAAGTTCCGGACGATGGTCGAGGACGCCGAGCGCCGCCTGGCCGAGGTCGTCGACGTCGACAAGCTCGCCGAGCCCGTCTTCAAGGTCGCCCGCGACCCGCGGGTGACGCCTGCCGGGCGCTGGCTCCGGCGCCTCAGCATCGACGAGCTGCCGCAGCTCGTGAACGTGCTGAAGGGAGACATGAGCCTCGTCGGGCCGCGCCCCGAGGAGCTGGCGCTCGTCGGCCGTTACGACGTGTGGCAGCGGCGCCGCCTCAAGGTGAAGCCCGGGATCACGGGCCTCCAGCAGGTCGAGCGGCGCGCGGCCCCGTCGCTCGCCGAGCGCGTGCGCTACGACATCGCCTACATCCGCCGCCGGTCGTTCCTGCTCGACCTCGTGATCCTCCTCCGCACGTTCGGAGCGGTGCTGCGCGGCCGCGGGGCCACTTGAGCGCTCCGGCCGCCCCGGGCGCCGCGGCCGCCGCGGGCGCGCCGGGCGTCCCCGGCCTCGACCTCCGGTCGCCTCGAGGCGACCCGCTCGCCTTCGGGGCGCGCGACCTGCTCGCCCTGCTCGCGGTCCTCGCGCTCTCCGCCGTTCTCCGCTTCGCGCGGCTCGAGGCCGACTTCCCGGCCTTCATGACGCCGACGAACGCCGAGGTCATGGACGGCCCGTGGTACCTCGCCGAGGCGGCCGACGACGTGCGCGGCCAGGGCGCGGACGTCCCGCCCCAGTACCGGAAGCCGGTCTTCACGGCGCTCGCGCGCGCGTTCTTCGCCGCGTACGGGGCCGCCGACCTCCGGGCGGCGATCGCCTTCGCCGCCCTGGGCTCCTTCCTCGTCGTCGTCTTCGGCTTCCTCGCCGCCCGGCTGGCGCTCGGGACGCGGCCGGCGCTGCTCGCGGCCCTCCTGCTCGCGACGTCGCCCGTGCTCGCCGCCTACGCGCGCGCGCCCGTCGTCTACGGCTGGCTGGCCGCCCTCATGGCGGCCGCGCTCTGGCTCTGGCTCCTCGGCCTCCGGCGCGGGCGCGGCGGCTTCTTCCTCCTCGGCTGGGGCCTGCTCGCGGTCGTCGTCCTCGGCCTGAAGGAGACGGCCATCGCCCTCGCCCCCGCGCTCGCGGCCGGGCACGTCGTCCTCGCCCGCGAGCCCGCGCGGGCGGCGCGGCGGCTGGCGATCGCCGGCGCCGTGGGCGCCGCCGGACTCGTCCTCGGGCTCGGGATCGGCCCGAAGCTCCTCTCCTATCTCGGTCCGGACGTCGGTCCGCTCGTGCTCCTGAAGCGCCTCATGAACTTCCCCATGCGCTCCCGCCTCTTCTCCGCCGTGCCCATCGTCTCGGCGCTGGCCTGGGGGGGCGTGCTCCTCGGGCTCGCGCGGGAGGCCGAGCGGCCCGGGGAGCCCGGCGCCGAGGCGCGGGCGCGGCGGGCGGCCGGGGTCGTCCTGGCGGCCTGGCTCGTGGCCACGATCGCGCTCGGGTTCCCCTTCGGTTACGATCGCGCCGAAGGCGGCCAGCCCCCGCTCCGCTACGTGCTCCCGGCCTCCGTCCCGCTGGCGCTGCTCGCCGTGCTGGCGCTCGAGCGGCTCCGGCGCGGCTTCGTCGGGGCGGTGCCCGGCGTCGCCGTCGCGGCGTGGGCCGTGTACGGCGGCTACGTGGCCTCGGCCGCGGCGTGGACGCTCGTGTACAAGCTCGCGACCGACCGCAAGATCGGCTTCCTCGAGGTCCTCGTCCCGGGGGCCGCCATCGGCGCCGTGGTCACGGCCGCGCTCGCCCCGCGGCTCCGCGGGGCCACGCGGCTCGCCCTGAGCGGGGGCATGGCGGCGGTGCTCGTCGGCGGGGCGCTCGGGCTCGACGTCGTCGCCCTCGCCCGCGACCTCGGCAAGCCGAGGACGAGCCTCCGCGACGCGAACCGCGAGATGGCGTCGATCCTCGGCCCGCGCGCCCGCGTCATCGGCAACTGGGCCCACGCCCTCACCGCCGATGCGCCGCACGCCCGCCGCACGCACGCGATCGAGACGCCGCGCGTGGTGCGGGAGCCGGGGCGGAAGGCGAGGCTGGACGAGCCCGTGGCGGGCCTCGTCGAGCAGGGCTACACCCACCTGGCGATGGACATCCCGCCGAACGTGGACGCCGTGCGGCAGGCGTTCGCGGCGGCCGGAGCGCCCCTCGAGCTCGTGGCGATCCTCCAGGTGCGCGACGCCGCGATCTTCATCCTCCGCTTCCCCTGGGCGGAGGAGCACCCCGCCCACTACCGGCTCTCGGACTTCGAGTCCGGGCGGCGGGCGGCGCTGCGCGGCGACGCGGACGAGGCGGCGCGCCGCTTCGAGGCGCACCGGCGCGCCCACCCGGGGAGCGCGCTCGCGTGCCTCGAGCTGGCGCTGCTCGCGCGCGACGCCGGCCGGGCCGACGAGGCCGACCGCCTGTACGAGGAGGCCCTCGAGCGCTATCCCGGGCTCGGCGCCGGGCTGATCGTGCCGGTGCGGCCGCCGAGCAAGCCCGCTCCGGAGGGTCCCGGGAGGACCGGGACGCCGGGCGAAGGGCCCGGGGCGTCGCCTCCGGGGGAGGGCGGGAGGCCGTGATCCCGGGCGCCGCCAGCGTGCCGGCCGTGCCGGGCGTGCCCGGCGTCCCGCCGCCGCCGCCGTCGCCGCACTCGCCGGCCGAGATCCCCGGGACGGCATCGGTCGCGGCGGCGCGGGGGCAGAAGGTCACGGTCGTCGTCCCGGCGCGCGACGAGCGGCCGACGATCGGGGCCGCCGTCCACGAGCTCAAGGCGGCGCTCAAGGACGGCCTGCTCGAGGGCGAGGTCGTCGTCGTCGACGACGGGTCGACGGACGGCACCGGCGACGCCGCCCGCATCCACGGGGCGCGCGTGATCACGCACCCGAGACCGCGCGGCTACGGCGCCTGCGTCCGGGCCGGGGTCGAGGCCGCGGCGAACGACGTCATCGCCGTCATCGACGCCGACGGCACCTACCCGCTGCGCGAGGTGCCGCGGCTCGTCGGCCACATCGGGACGCACCTCATGGTCGTCGGCGTGAGGCCGGGGGGCGACGACGGCAGCGTCCTGGCGCGGCGGCTCGCGCGCCGGGCGCTCGGCCGGCTCGCGAGCTTCCTCGCCGACCGGGACATCCCGGACGCCACGTCGGGCATGCGCGTCTTCCGTCGCGAGGCGTTCCGGGCCTACGGGCACCTGCTGCCGCGCCGCCAGGGGCTGACGACGTTCCTCACGCTCGCGCTCCTCGCCGACGAGCGCGCGGTCGCCTTCGTGCCCATCCACTCGTCGCCCCACGCCTCCGCCCGCAAGCGGCGCCCGCTGCGCGACTACGCGGACCTGGCGGCCGTCGGCCTCCGGGCCGCGTTCCTCTTCGGCCCGCTCAAGGTCTGCACGGGTCCGGGCACCCTGCTCTTCGCGGCCGGCGTCGCCAAGCTCATCATCGACCTCGCCGCCTCGGAGCCGGGGGTGGCGACCCCGGCGGCCGTGGGGCTCCTGCTGGCGGGCCTCGTCGTGCTCGTCGCCGGCTTCGTCGCGGACGTCGCGGCCGCCGCCGCGCGGGCGCCGAGACGCTGAGCATGCCCCGGGATCCGGAGACGGTCACCGTGCGCGAGGCGTCGCTGTTGGCGCTCATCGCCGCCCTGGCGCTCCTGCTCAGGCTCGCGGCGATCGGCTCCGACCCCCCCCTCGACCTGTCGGTCTCGAACGCCGAGATCACGGACGGCCCGTGGTACCTGGCCGAGGCGGCCGACCGCGAGCGCGGGCTCGAGACCGACGTCTACCCTCACTACCGCAAGCCCATCTACACGGCCGTCGCCCGGGTCGCCTTCCTGGGCGGGGTCTCGCTCGAGCGCGCGCACGCCATGGCCGCCGGCGCCGGCGTCGCCCTCGTCGTCCTCGGCGCGGGGGCCGCCCGGGCGGCCTTCGGGCGGCGCTGCGGGTTGCTCGCGGCCCTCTTCCTGGCCACCGGCTACGTCCTCGTCGGCTACGGCCGGACCACGGTCGTCTACGGACCGCTCGCCGCGGGCCTCGCCGGCGTCTTCTGGCTGCACGCGGCCGGGCTCGGCCGGCCCCTTCGCTCGGCCCTCGCGTTCGCGGCGCTCGCCGCCCTCGCCCTCGGGCTCAAGGAGACGGCGGTCGCGATGGCGCCGGCGCTGGTCGCCGGTCACCTCGTCCTCGCCGGTCGCGGGCGCGCGGTCCTGCGGGCGGCGGCGGCGGCCGTCGCGCTCGGGGCGCTCGCGACGCTGACCGCGCGGATCGTCGACCCGCACCTCTTCGCCCTGACGCTCGGGAAGGCCGAGGCGTACCTCGGCGGCGGCGGGCCGCTCGAGGTCGTGAAGCGCACGCTCCGCGCGCCGTTCGCGAGCGGCCTCGTCCAGAAGGCGCCGCTCCTCGCCGTCCTCGGCTGGGCGGGGGCCCTCCTCTGGGCGTGCCCGCGGCGAGCGGGTGGGCGCGGGGGGGCGGGAA